>Ga0155883_127_pt1 | contig 39382 bp, 52 predicted proteins | sample RifCSPlowO2_01_FD_107537 | JGI IMG/M metagenome (GOLD analysis project Ga0155883, IMG submission 107537) | Candidatus Zambryskibacteria bacterium RIFCSPLOWO2_01_FULL_47_33
TTACCACAAACACTATCACTAAGACCCTAACTGCAGGAGTTACAGAGTCAGTCACCCTCTCTCTCTCTGGAGTACCGGTCGGCCTTATCTCTACAAATATTTCGAACCAGGGATGCTCTCCAACGTGCACCTCGGTCATTACCTTTACTGTTCCTTCAATCACTCCCGTGGGCACTTACCCCATCACTGTGACGGGCTCTCCCTTAGGTAGACAAACGAACTTCAATCTAGTCGTATCAGGCAGTCCTTTTACAGTTGCTTGCCTAGCTTCTCCATCGCCGGCATCCTTGGGGCAAACTGTCACCTGGACTGCCACGGTTTCCGGAGGCACGCCACCTTTAACCTATGCGTGGAGCGGTACTAACATCCCATCGAGTCCGGCTCCCGACACTAATCCCTTCAGTATCATCTACAATACCATTGGCCCAAAGACTGCTACTGTGACGGTGACTGACACCGATTCTGTACAGGCCAGTTGTCCAGTCAGTACTGTCCAAATTAAATTCGATCCTAGTTTTGAGGAATTTTAGTGACTTGTATCATGGAACAGCCACCACAAATAAAAACAATTTCAGCCGTTATCATTATTTTCTTGGTCCTTGGTGCCGGTTTCCTATTGTTTCTCAAGTATCGCACCTTTCCTAATCCAGAAGACTCACTAACGATCAACCCCTCGACTTCGCTCGGGACAAACGACGAGCCGAAAACAGTATTGGTAGAGAACACTCCAATGATAGACGGCGCCCTCTCCCTACCGGTAGGATTTCCACAAGATATTCCTCTGGAAACGGGCAATCTTATTGAAAGTGCCACAACTTACTACCCAGAGCAGAATGTCCGACAACTAAGTCTTAGCTATTGGAGTTCAAGAACAATGACAGAGAAGTACGCGGAGTATAAAAATTATATGACAACTTCAGGTTACAAGATAACGGAAGAGGACACGAATGCTCCAGTGAGAGCCATCTTCGGGGTTAAAGAAGATAGGAATCTCTCCGTAGCCATAAGCAGTCGAGAGGGTAAAACTCTTGTTCAACTTTCTTATCTCTTGAAATCGGCGCAGTGATAGCCTTAGTGAATTATGCATATTGACGAGAGCCAACTTGAAAGTTTTATGATTGACTCCGGCTTGGTCTCAAAGTCGGAAATCGAGCTTGCTAAAAGCGAGGTCAAAGGGAAAAATACTAGTATCGGGAAAGTGCTTATCAATAAGGGTCTTCTGACTGAAGATGGCTTGCGTAGAATGCAAGCCTATATTCTGGGTATTCCCTTTGTGGATCTTAGAGATCAGAAACTGGACTTTGCCGTGCTTTCTCTCATTCCCGAACCCATTGCCAGGAACCATAACATTGTTGCTTTCAGGAAGATTAAGGATGATCTGGAAGTGGCCATGCTCGATACAGAAGACTTAACAGCCATTGATTTCGTCAAGAAAAAAGTGGGGCTTAAAATCTTGCCCCGTCTGACAGATGATGAGTCTATGAAGTGGGCCCTGCTTTCTTATCAGAAGACGCTGAAGGCCGAATTCGGAGACATTATCCAGAAAGAGGCGGACTCGCTTAAAGCCGTTAGTGACGAAATAGGCGGTGAAGATGTGGCCGAGGGCGACCTTAAGAAACTAGCCGAGGATATACCGGTGGTGCGTATTGTTGATACTTTGCTTAAGCATGCCATCATTCAAGACGCTTCTGATATTCATATTGAACCAGAGGAAGATAAGGTGCTTGTGCGTTACCGCATAGACGGCATTCTGCGCGACGCCATGATTCTGCCGAAGAATACTGCTCCTGGCATTACCGCGCGGATCAAAGTACTCTCCAGCCTCAAGCTCGACGAGAAGCGCATTCCTCAAGACGGTCGTTTTAAAATCGATGCTGGAGGCGAGAAAGTCTCTTTCAGAGTTTCCACTCTGCCTGTCTATTATGGCGAGAAGACGGTCATGCGACTCCTGCGAGAGTCTGTTTCCAATTTCACTTTGGAGGGCCTAGGGTTCCACGGCGAGGGTCTCAACGATTTACATAAAGCGCTCAAAGTGACTACCGGTATGATTCTCGCGACCGGTCCGACCGGTTCTGGCAAAACCACTACCCTCTACACCATGCTCGATATTATCAATACCCCTAGTGTCAATATTTCCACTATCGAAGATCCCGTCGAGTACCAGATGGCACGTATCAACCAAACGCAGGTCCGTCCGGAAATCGGCCTCACTTTTGCCAACGGCCTGCGTACCTTAGTACGTCAAGATCCGGACATTGTCATGGTCGGAGAAATTCGCGACAATGAGACGGCCGCGCTCGCTATCAACGCCTCGCTCACTGGACACTTGGTGCTTTCGACTCTCCACACCAATTCCGCCTCCGGCGCCATTCCGAGGCTCTTAGATATGAAGGTGGAGCCCTTTCTCCTCGTTTCTACTCTCAATATTGTCATTGCCCAGCGTCTGGTTAGGAAGCTGTCGACATCGAAGACCAAATATTTCTTAAATAAAGGAGAACTGGCCTCGCTTGGCAGCGTGGTCTCATTGGAAAGAGTGCTTGTTCTCTTGAGAGAGGAGAAGATTATCGGTGAGAAAGACGACTTTAATAAAATTCCGTTTTGGAAGCCGAATCCGGGCAAAGACAGCGAAGACGGATACTTGGGCCGCGTAGGCATACATGAAGTACTCAAAGTGACGCCAACTGTCAAGAGTCTGATTATGAAAGGGGCAACAGCCGGGGAGATAGAAGAGCAAGCCAAGTCGGAGGGCATGATGACCATGATTGAAGACGGTATTTTCAAAGCGGCGCAGGGTATCACCACCATCGAAGAGGTCTTAAGGGTTGTCTCAGAATAGAAATATAATTTTTAATTTTCAATTTAAAATTTTCAATAAATTTTCATTTAAATAATGGTTCAAACGGGAAGAAAATATGATTTAGAAGAAAGGACTGCGTTATTTGGAGAGTCTATAATAAAGTTATGCAGAGGAATAAAACAAGACAATGTTGTATCTCCGATTATTAGTCAACTGATTCGTTCTGCAACTAGTGTAGGTGCTAACTATATGGAAGCTAACGGAGCTAGTTCTAAAAGAGATTTTGTAAACAAGATTTTTATATGCAAAAAGGAGTTACAAGAAACAAAACACTGGTTGAGAATGATTGACTCTGCTCAATCTGGTGCAGTTTCTCTAGGACTAGAGCCAATCAAGAAAGAATGCCAGGAGTTGATCTTCATTTTCACTAAAATCGCCAGCTCTTCTCGCAGCAATGAGTAGCCTATCCTAGGCTTGTTTCATTGTATAATTAAATCATTGATAATTTAATGAAAATTGAAAATTCTAAATTGGAAATTATTTCCCCATGACTCTCTATAAATATAAAGCCAAGAATAAGGAGGGCGAGGTCTATGAACGTACCCTTGAGGCTAAAAATCGTTTCGATTTATACGCCGTTATTCGCGAAGAGGGTGGTAGCGTGGTTTCTATCAGGGAAGTCAGGAATTTCGCGGCGTTCATTTCTCTAGGCCACATGTTCGGCAGTATCAAGACGCATCAGAAAATTACTTTCGCCAAAAATCTCGGTCTCATGATGAAGGCCGGCTTGCCGATGATTCGCGCCTTCTCTGTTATGGGTAAGCAATCAAAGAGTAAAACATTCAAAAAGTTGCTCTCCAATCTCGAGACGGATATTAGCCATGGTAAGACGCTGTCGGAATCGCTAGGTAAGCGGCCAGAGGTGTTCTCCCGTCTTTTCGTGTCGATGATTAAAGCCGGTGAAGAATCTGGCAATGTCTCGGGCTCCTTGGGCATCGTCTCTAGTCAGATGGAGAAGTCTTATCTCTTGGCCAAAAAAGTGCGCGGCGCGCTCATTTATCCGACCGTTATCATCCTGGTCATGATTGTGATCGCCATCCTCTTACTGATCTTTATGGTGCCGACCTTGACCGCCACTTTCGAAGGTCTGGGAGTGGAACTACCACTCTCGACCCGCATCCTCATTCACTCAAGCAATTTTCTTGTCGGGCACACTCTTGCCGTTTTGGTCGGAATAATGCTCCTGGTGTTCTCTGCCATTCTCTTTTTGCGAACGAGAATCGGCCGGCATCTTGTAGATAACGTCTCCGTTCGCATTCCCGTTATCGGTGGGATGATTAAAGAGTTTGAATCCGCTCGCGCTACTCGCACCCTCTCCTCGCTCCTGTCTAGTGGTGTGGAAATCATAGTGGCACTTGACGTTACCATTGATGTCCTCCAGAACCATCTCTATAAAGACGTTCTGAGGAAGGTTCGGATGGCTGTGGAGAAAGGGGAGCCCATGTCGGCCGTGTTTATCGGACATGATCATCTCTACCCCGTCTTTGTCGGCGAGATGGTCTCTGTGGGTGAAGAAATCGGCAAGATTTCCGACATGCTTATGTCCGTGGCAAATTACTACGAAGAAGAGGTTGACCAAAAAACCAAAGATCTCTCGACCATCATCGAACCGGTGTTGATGATTATTATCGGGATCGTGGTGGGTATCTTTGCCATCTCGATGCTCGCGCCCACATATTCACTAGTGGATTACATTTAATCTTTCATGAATCCCGTACGAAATTTATGTTATATAATGACAGTATTAAAAATTTAAATCTATTTCGTACGGGATGAAATACAAAGGCTTTACTGTTCTCGAAATTTTGGTCGCTATCGCTATTATCACACTCGTGGTGACCATTATCACTATCTCGTTTTCTAAACTAAACTCTGCCCAAGCCCTCGATAAAAGTGCTACTTTAGTCACCGCTGTCCTAGACGAGGCTCGGTCGCTGACGCTCTCTTCGAAAGGTGATTCTCAATACGGCATATATTTCGGAGATTCACAAGTAACCTTATTCAAAGGTGCTACTTACTCGCCGTCTGACCCTGCCAATGTGGCGACCAACCTCCATGCTCTCGTTAGTCTACGCAACATCACCCTCTCTGGCGGGGGTACGAGCGTGGTTTTTAAACGCCTAACCGGCAATACGGCCGAGACAGGGACGGCGGAAGTCTTTCTCAAAGATTCCCCAACAACTTTTCGCACCATTATCATTAGTGCCACAGGGATAGTAGAATGGAATTAGTAGTTTTTATGAATAATCTTAATAAAAATTCTAGTTCTGGCTTAACACTGGTAGAAGTACTTATTGCCACATCCATTATTTTGGCGTTTCTTCTGGCCCTCTCTGGAGTGTTTCATCTCTATCTGAAAACAGCTTTTTCCAACGGTGAGGTGATCAAAGCGACAGAGCTCGCCGAAGAGAGTCTGGAAGTGATGAGATTTCTGCGGGATTCTTCCTGGGACGCCAATATCGTGCCACTTTCGCTTGGCGTCAACTATGGTCTGGTTCTTGATCTCGGCACATGGCAAGCCACCACTACCAATATTTGGGTGGATAATACCTTCGAGAGGACCGTGGTACTCTCGGCAGTCTATCGAAACCCTTCTGGAGACATTGCCCCAGGAGCCCCAGGAGGAGGGGCACTTGACCCAGGCACCCTACTGGTTGTCTCTAATGTTTCTTGGTGGAAAGATGGGGCCACCACGACGAAGTCCATCTCGACTTACCTCACCGACCTATTAGATGAATAAAATGCCATACTCATCCAAACATCAGGGATTTTCTCTCTTGGAGATGCTCTTCTATATTGCCATTCTAGTGCTCTTACTTGCGGTTATTATGAATATGGTCGTTTCCGTGGTCCGCTCGGGACGGATTATTAATGCTCTAAAAAATGTTGAAAATTCAGCCGTAGTGAGTCTTGAGCGTATCACTAGGGAGCTCAGGCAGGCGGATAGTGTCAATGTCAGTTTGAGTACTCTGGATTCAAATCCAGGTCAACTTGTTCTTGAAGGTACTGATGAGACGGGCTCTCCGCGGACTGTTGAATTTTATCTCTCTCTTGGCAGGCTTTTTTTGAAGGAAAACGGAGTAGATGTCGGCGCCCTTTCCCAGTCTGACGCCCAGGTCAGCCGTTTGATTTTCCAACGCTTTTCTAGTCTGAACGCTGAAGGCATTAGAATTGAAATAACTCTTGAAAGCGGGACGAGTACCCACTATCGCTCCGAGAAGTTTTATTCCTCGGCCATCTTAAGATAATCCAATGGTTAGCGACACGCAAATTAATCTAGAACGAGGACAAGCAATGATGGTGGCTACCATATTATTCTTGGTGGTCTCTGTCACTATAATTTTCGGCCTGGCCGGGCCGATTCTCAAACAGCAAAGAATAGCTTCTAACCTGGTCCTATCGCGCCAAGGTTATTTTCTAGCTGAAGCAGGTCTCGAGGATGTGGTTTATAGATTGAAGACTGGCAAGCCGGTTTCCTCGACAGAAGTTTTGAGTCTATCTGGAGATACCACCACGACGGTCACTACTGACGTCCTTGATGAGAAACAGATTGTTTCCAGCGCGAATGTTAGAAGCGTGGTGCGTAAATTGAGGACGAACGTCATACTCGGCTCGGGAGTATCTTTCCATTTTGGGATACAGGCAGGGGAAGGGGGTCTGGTTATGGAAAACACTTCTTCTGTTTCAGGAAATATCTATTCGAACGGAGCGATTAGGGGATCTGGCCCCACGAATAATATCATCCGTGGGAGCGTTGTTTCTGCCTGGTCGGACGGGCTGGTCGACAATCTGTATGCTACCAGTTCAGTCTACGCGCACACTATCAATGGTGCGAAAGTTGACGGGGACGCTTACTACCAAAGTATCTCCAATACGACCGTGCTCGGCACTCTCTATCCGGGCAGCTCTGACCAAGCCACTTCCTCACTTCCTATTCCTGACGAGCAGATAGAGGAATGGAAGCAAGCCGCACTGGCTGGCGGAGTCATCTCTTCTCCGTGTCCATACAAGATTAGTGATACGATAACGCTCGGTCCAGTCAAAATTAATTGTGATCTTGAGGTCAGCGGGAATAATTACGCGATCACTCTTGCCGGGAACGTGTGGGTGGAGGGAGATATTATAGTTAAAAACTCACCGATCATCAGAATAGACCCCTCTTTTGACCAGAAAGGAGTCGCGATAGTTGCTGATAAACCCTCGGCACCGAATAGTAGCGGCAAAATCTCACTTGAAAACTCAGCAGTCTTCGAGGGTTCCGGCTCTCCCGGTTCATATGTCATGCTCGTCTCCCAGAATCGCAGCGCAGAGTCAGGTGGGAATGAGGTGGCCTTAAATGTCCAAAACACTGTTTCGGGTGCGCTCTTAGTGTATGCCGGGCATGGCGAGATTGATCTCCAGAATAGTATTAATCTCAAAGAGGTGTCGGCCTATCAGATCCGGCTCAAAAACACGGCGGAAGTAGTCTATGAAACTGGCATAGCCAATCTTCTCTTTGACACCGGCCCGAGCGGAAGTTACGAGATTTTGAGTTGGGAAGAAATAGAGTAGTATGAGGATGTCATGGCCAAGCCTATTTTGGTAGCAAATTGGAAAAATCACCCTGGCTCTCTTACTCTAGCCAAGGCTCTCTTAAGAGAGATGGCGAAAGATTCCAGGTTTTATAGGAATCTTTCACTGTTTATCGCCCCTCCTTATCCTTATTTCGAATCTGTCTCCGAGCGTCTCGGCAATTTTGGCCGACTAGCCGCCCAGAATATATCCTCTCTTCCCCCAGGAAATTATACCGGGCAAGTGACTCCGGATATTTTAAAAAGTTTTGGTGTCCGGCTAGCCATCTTAGGCCACAGCGAGTGTCGCGGGTTGGGAGAAACCTCAGAACATGTGGCGAAAAAGGTGAAAACGGCTCTCCGTTTGGGTATCGTGCCTTTAGTCTGCGTCGGTGAATTGTCTCAAGACGAGGACGGTGAACACTTCGAATTCCTGCGTGACGAACTCAAACTCTCGCTTGCTGGCCTGAATCGGGAAATGGTTCTATCTAGGTTAACAGTAGCCTATGAACCGGTCTGGGCTATAGGCAAGCAGGCTCGAGACGCCATGGTATCCGCCGATCTCTCACAGACGGTGCTATTTATCAAAAAGGTTCTAACCGATATGTTCGGACGAGTGGCCGCCGAACACATTTCCATTCTCTACGGTGGTTCCGTCGAACCTACCAATGCCGAGAGGCTCCTTAGTGAGACGGGTATCAAAGGGTTTTTAGTCGGACACGCCTCTCTCAATGCTAAAAGCTTGCGGGACATAGCAGAGTCACTGGTTAAAAAATGAAATCTATTCTTGAGGCAGGAGATTTAAAAGGCAAAAAGGTCCTCGTGAGAGTTGATTGGAATGTCCTGATAGAAGACGGCAAGGTGGTTGATGATTTTCGTATTAAAAAATCTTTATCCACGCTTGAATATCTCAAAGGCGCTGGCGCGAAAGTCGTTATTGCCACCCATCTGGAACCAGAGGACACAGACACTAAACTTCTGCAAACGTATGTGCCGAAAGGAGTGAGACTTCTGGAAAACTTGCGAGCTAATCCTGGAGAAGAAAGTAATTCGAAAGAATTCGCTAGAAAACTGGCTTCCCAAATCGATATTTATGTAAACGAGGCTTTTTCCGTCTCGCACAGAAGACACGCTTCCATAGTGGGAGTGCCTCTCTATCTCCCGAGTTATATTGGTCTACAGTTTGCTCTCGAGATCAAAGAGCTTTCCAAGGCTTTCTATCCCAAGAAACCGTTTCTCTTGATTCTCGGAGGAGCTAAATTTGACACCAAACTGCCGCTTCTGAAAAAATTTATTCATATCGCTGATTGCATCTTTGTCGGAGGTGCGTTAGCCAACAATTTTTTCAAAGAGCAAGGAGTGGATATTGGCCGCTCGTTGGCGAGCGAGGGCGATTTCGGGCTCAAAGCACTCTTGAACACTGGCAAGATTATCCTGCCGGAGGACACTATTATCAAAGATGGCAAAATTCTGGATGCCGGCCCGAGAACAATGGAGAATCTGAAATCTATCATTTCTACCTCTAAACTCGTGTTATGGAACGGACCTCTGGGAGGTTATGAGAATGGCTACAAAGTAGCCACGCTTGCTTTGGCTAAAATAATATCGGAGGCAAACTGTGAGTCTATCATTGGGGGAGGGGACACCATTGCCTCCATCAGGGAGTTGAACCTTTTTGATAAGTTCTCTTTTGTCTCAACCGGCGGCGGTGCCATGCTCGACTTCTTAGCCACGGGCACTTTACCCGGTATCGAAGCTATTAAGCAATAACCCGGAGAATCTTTTCTGCGTTACCGGCCAAATCTTTTGGATTGCCTGGAACACTGGCATTTGGAAACACCCAAACATGCGCGTGCTCCACTTCATCGCCGATAATTTTGGAAAGTACGAAGTCCGTTCTAAAGGCTTTTTGTTGCGCTAAAGCAACTTTTTTTACTATTTCAAAATATGCTCCGACATTCGGAATATCCCAGACCCACCGGTAGTGTCTTTTGGGTATGACTTGAGTATGACCGGGAGATTGCGGGTTGATGTCTAGGAAAGCCAGGAAATTTTCGTCCTCGTATACTTTGTATGCAGGAATTTCTCCTTTAACAATTTTGCAAAAAATGCAATTGGGGCCGGTCATTTCAGTAAGCGCGAGAGGTTACTAATCGACCAAACTGATCAAAAAGTTCTATCGTCTCATATTCTTTGGCCCACATTTCCCAACCTCTACCGAGGAATATCCGCCATGTTTGGATTTGACTGAAAAAGTCTGGGTCGTTAGCATGGTTAGCGATACAGGAACCATAATGAAAATGATTTTTGATAAATGCGACGCAAGCACTCGAAAGCAATTTGGAGTCCACGCAATTGTAACAAATGTTTCCTTCCGAATCTCGGGTATCAAACTCCGGAGTATGGCAAGACGACATTCTCTCTATAAATCTTCGACATTCGGTATCGAGCGCCGAGACACCGGGCTCGTTTTCCGGTCTGGGGCAATTGCGTGTTAGTGGCGGGGTGAATGCGTATTCTGGCAGCTCTTCGAGATAGCCACTGCAGACATTTTCTTTGAAGCTCACGATATTATAAGGTGATTGTGGTCCTATTTTTCCGGTCGTGATGATCGCTGTCTCGCTCGGTTTGAGCACTACATTCTGAAACTGATTGAGACCGCTAGGCGAGACGAAGAGCACTGCTTGGCCAATCTTGGCAGTATCCGCTGGGAAATATCGTAGGTCACCACCGAGATCATAGGCACGCTTATCTTTGCCATTTTTAAGCTGCCAGTTAGTGATGTCGATGGGTTCTCTCCCTCTGTTGTAGATAGTGATGTACTCTTCATAGGACTGGTAAGTGTAGGCCGCATTGCCGGTGCCGATAGAGATGTCTCGCGCGTAGGGCGAGTTTGTGGAGACGGTCTCTCCTCCGCCGAGGCTCGTATTTGCTGAAGAATTAGAGGTATGAGAGGGGCTCTCTGTAGAGTTGGAATCTCCCATGAGCGTAACGATCATAACGACAATGAGAATCACTAGAATGACTACGCCTTCAGCAGTACTGTTTTTCATGAATCTATCTTAATACGCGTGCTAGAATAGTCCAATGCAGCATTTTCCGGAACTATTTGAGACGCTACTTAAACAGCGCGGTATTGTACCAGAGGAGAAAGAAGATTTTTTAAATCCTGACTACGCTAAGCTCCATGATCCACTACTGCTGCCGGACATGGAAAAGGCTCGCGATCGAGTCATTAGAGCGATTGAGAATAATGAGCACATTGTTGTCTTCTCCGACTATGACTGCGACGGTCTTCCTGGTGCGGTGGTGCTCTCCGACTTCTTCGAGCGGATAGGATATAAAAACATTTCCTTCTACATCCCGCACCGGCACGACGAAGGCTTCGGTCTCAACTTGGACGCGATAGAAGAAATCACCACGCGTGGTGCCAGACTCATCATCACTCTCGATTGCGGCGTTGCCGACACTGAGGAAGTAGCCCTCGCTAACGAGAAGGGTATCAATGTCATCATTACCGATCATCACAAGCCGAACTCTCCGCCAGTTGGCGGACTACCGGAAGCTTACGCTGTCGTTAACCAAAACAGGAGTGACTCCGACTATCCATTCAAGGGACTCTGCGGCGCGGCGGTCGCATTCAAGCTAGTGCAAGCGGTCATAGCCCGCGAGCCCTTTGGCGTTAAACCTGGCATGGAGAAGTGGTCTCTCGACATGGTAGCCATCGCTACCCTTTCAGATATGGTGCCACTCCTCGGTGAGAACAGAATTCTTACCAGTTTTGGGCTCTCGGTTTTGCGTAAATCTCCGAGGCCAGGACTCGCAGCGCTTTTCAAAAGAATGAATATTGACCAGAGAACAGTCTCGGAAGACGATGTCACTTTCATGATTACTCCACGTATCAATGCCGCCTCGCGCATGGGGGTGCCCGAAGATGCATTCAAGCTCTTAAAGACAAAAGACTATGAGGAGGCGGAGAGACTCGCCCTCCATCTAGAGAAGATTAACAACGAGCGCAAGGGAGTAGTAGCTAGTGTCGTAAAAGAGGCAAAGTCTCGGATTGCCGGTCGTCAACAAGTGGCCAATGTCATCGTTATTGGTAATCCGGAGTGGCGACCATCTCTTCTTGGTCTCGTTGCCAATTCGCTTGTTGAGGAGTACGAGAGGCCAGCCTTCGTCTGGGGCAGAAGTGGGGACGGGACACTTAAAGGTTCTTGTCGTTCGTATGACGGCTATGATCTCTTTACCCTGATGAGTGCGACAAGCGACGAGTTCGTGGAATTTGGCGGACATACCGGGGCTGGCGGATTCTCTGTTACTTTGGAAAGTCTCACAACACTCGAAGAGAGATTATCTTTAGCTCTGAGCAACTTGGAGGCTCAGCCTCCAAGTACCGAGATTTCAGTTCTGTATATAAATTTGGATGACGTTGGAGAAAATCTCTGGAGTCTGGTTTCAAGTTTTGCACCCTTTGGTATGGGAAACAAGAAACCAGTTTTCAAAATTCCTAAAGCAGAAATTAAGTCAGTCAAACAATTTGGTAAAGAAAACAATCATCTTGAGGTCACGTTCAATGGGGGAGAAAGAGAAATAAAAGCCATTTCTTTTTTCTCCGACCCCGCCTCTTACTCTGTACTTCTTACTCCCGGTACTAGAATTTCTCTATTCGCCAATCTGGAAAAATCCTTTTTTCGCAACCGCCCTGAGCTGCGCTTGAGAATCGTTGATATAGAGCCCTAAACATGTCTCCTCAAATTAAATTATTGACTTCTGACAACCACTTATGGTCCAATTTAGAGAGACCAAAGCGGGGCAATCCCGTAATCGGCTTGGCGATTCCAAGCGTGTTCGTTTAAGAAAACAAGGAGAAGGATAATGCCTGTACGCCAAATGCTGCTCACATCCGTCACCGCTTTTCCTATTTACTGCGAAAATGCGACGGCCAAATTCACCCGCGTCAAGGTCCGCAATCTCGGGTTTACCAAGAACCCGGTGACCACCCAGATCTGGGCGCGGATCCGAGAGCTTGGCCACTTGCCCTGCGAGCTTGGAGACGGCTCCGCCATCAGGATAGCCCTCAAGGATCAACCCCTGGGTGACTACTTCTGGATCATCATGGAGCAGGTAACCGTTTCAGGCCGTCGCCCGAAGGTCTTCCTCGCCGTGTGTCTCGGTTTCGGTCAGTCGTGGCTCCGTGCTTCTCGGGCGAATCTCGGTGTCGAGTGGAGTCTCGACAACGAGATTGTCTTCCGTCTCCGCAAGTAGTGCTCTGGACTTGGTCCTCGGGCCCTCGGTTCGTTCTGCCGACTGGCGGGGCGGATCGGGGGTCATTTCTATATTTAAATTTAATCCGTTAAAATCAAGAAAATTATAGATGATATAATTTCAAAATGATCGTGATCTACACCGATGGAGCATCAAGGGGTAATCCGGGGCCCGGGGGGTGGGGAGCGATTATTATTTATGATGATAAAGTAGTAGAACTTGGAGGTGGGGAAACACACACTACCAATAACAGGATGGAGCTTACGGCGGCCATCAAAGCTTTAGAATTTATATCAGAAAAGAAGATCATCATTTACGCCGATTCTGAATACGTAACAAAAGGCATGACAGAGTGGATCAAGAGATGGCAAAAGAAGAGCTGGAGGACAGCGGGCAGGAAGCCGGTGCTCAATCAAGACTTATGGCAGAAACTTCTTCTACTTATAGAGGGAAGAGAGGTGAAATGGAAATATGTGGCAGGGCACTCCGGCATACCTCTAAACGAACGCGCCGATGAGATAGCCACCACTTTTGCCGACGGCCTCGATCCTGCTCTCTATGATGGACCAAAAGACAAGTACAAATAATATTTTCGTTTTTATTTTCGGTTTCATCTCGGGCATTCTTGTTTCATCTTTTATCTTTATCGCTCCGTTAGTAAGTGTCTTGGTCATAATAATCGGTTCTACTCTTCTTATTGCAGAGAAAATCTGGAATAGAGTGATAAGCCAGGAAGTTTTGTTTCTCTCGCTCGTATTCCTCTCATTTGGTCTCGGGGCTCTGCGTTACTCGATCAAGGACTTTCACGAGCCACTCGTCCCCGTGTCTTCTGGTATTGTGATAAGCGAACCAGAACAGAGGGAAAATACCACTCGTTTTGTTCTACGAGCAGACAACGGAGAGAACATTTTAGTGAGTACGGATTTATATAGTGCTGTCCAGTATGGAGACAGGGTGAAAGTGGAGGGCAGACTAGATAAACCGGGAATTATCGACGACGGTATTGGCCGGCCCTTCGATTACGGAAAATATCTCTCGAAAGACGATATCTACTTCACTTTGAGCTTTGCCGAAGTAGAAGTGCTCTCTAGCGGCCATGGCAATCCTATCAAACAGACCCTCTTTAAGATCAAAAGAAGTTTCGTAGCGAAGACTAAAGAAATTCTAGCAGAGCCGTACGCCAGTCTTCTTTCTGGCCTCATTGTTTCTGGGAGAGAAGCGATGCCGAAAGATATCCTCGAGGAGTTCCGTCGTGCAGGCATTATTCATATCGTAGTGCTTTCTGGCTATAACATCACGATTATTGCTGAATTTATGCGGAAGATGTTTGAAAATGTTTTCTTGATGATCCGCGTGCGAGTTACTCCACGGCTAATAGCTACTGCGTCGATTCTTGCCATCATCCTTTTTGTTCTGATGACGGGGGCAGAAGCGACTGTGGTCCGTGCAGCACTCATGGTACTTGTCGTCATTGCGGCTAAGATGTTTGGTCGCGCCTATTCCGCGCCACGGGCGCTCCTAGTCGCGGCTTTCCTGATGATTCTCCACAACCCCAAGATTCTTGTTTTCGATCCATCGTTCCAACTTTCTTTCCTGGCTACTTGTGCCCTCATTTATATCGTGCCGATTATTGAAAAGTATCTAAAGGTAGTACCAGAAAAGTGGGGTCTGCGATTGACTATCGCCACCACTCTTGCTACCCAGGCGACAGTCCTGCCTCTCCTAATCTATTCTATGGGCGATTTCTCTCTAGTTTCACTTCCCGCCAATATCCTGGTCTTGCTTATTATCCCCGCCACCATGCTTGTCGGTTTCATAGCCACACTGATCGCATATACGAGCTCTATTTTGGCACTGCCCTTTTCCTATGTCGCATATATCTTACTGGCCTGGATTTTAGGAGTTTCTAGTGTTTTCGGTCGCCTTCCTCTAGCTTCTATTACTGTCCCGCCCGTATCTATCTGGGTGGCTGCGCTCATTTACCTGGCCATCATTATTTTTGTGTGGCGTTGGCGAAGTTTTGTTCTACATTCTGCCAATTAAGATTTTTAAAAAAGGCCTCAATATATTTCTTTTTTTCTCCGGGAGTGTAATCAATAAAATAGGCGTGTTCCCACATGTCGAGTACCAGAATTGGAGAAAGTCCGGTTAAAATTCCCAGATGATGCTCATCTACCCAAGCTTCCAGAAGTTGTTTTGATACTGGATCGTAATAGACAATGGCCCAACCCACTCCGCGCGCAAGTGCCATGGTTTTGAATTTATCAAGATCAAAGCCAGTTTTAGCGAACTTGCCTTCGCTTGGAAATGGCTGCGGCCCGCCTTCGAAATGCGCGAAATAAACTTCATGGTTCCTCATACCATTGAATTCAAATGGGAACCGGCGATTATATCCCTGCTCTTGCAACAACTCATTGACATTCTTTACATACCCTGCGTAGAGACCAAGGTGCACTTCAATCGTCTTCTCGCTTATGCCATTGAGTTTGGGAATGTTAAATTTCTTTTCTTCAAATAATTTGGTCATAGTGTCTACATTATACTATAGACATGGATTTCATAAGGAAGCACTCAAGAGAAGTTATTTTAGGCATACTTTTTCTCTCGAACGTTTTTGTTTGGATTGCTGTCTACCAGAGGCAACCGGGTGACATTTTAACTGTTTATTTTCTCGATGTTGGCCAAGGTGATGCCATTTTTATAGATTCGCCCCAACATGGCAGGGTACTTGTAGATGGCGGGGCAAATAGGAAAGTTTTGAGTGAACTGGGGAACATCCTACCTTTCGCCGATAAACGCATAGATGTAGTAGTGGAAACTCACCCAGACAAAGATCATATAGGTGGTCTGCCCGAGGTGATAAGTCGTTATGAAGTTGGGATGTTTCTCGAGCCAGGAGTGGAATCAGAAAATGCTATTGATGATGAGTTAAAAAAGAGAGTGAGACAGAAAGATATTCCCGACGTACTTGCAAGAAGAGGCATGGTGCTTAATTTTGGTGATGGGGTAAAACTTATAATGCTCTTTCCCACTCAAGACGTAACAAACTGGGAGACTAATAGAGCATCCATCGTAGCAAAACTGGTTTATGGGGATAAATCATTCTTGTTGACCGGAGACTCACCCATAGCGATTGAAAATGTTTTAATTAACCTAGAGCCTAATTTTCTAGATTCCGATGTTTTGAAAGCGGGTCACCACGGTTCACGTACTTCCACTTCACTTACTTACGCTGAAGCTGTCTCACCAGAGTACGCTGTTATTTCGGCTGGCGAAGATAATTCCTACGGCCACCCGCACAAAGAAGTGCTCGATATTTTAGAAAAAGTCGGCGCCAAAATTGTCAGTACCATAGAGAGTGGCACAATCAAATTTGAAACGAACGGCAAGACTCTAGAAATCAAATAGAATTAATACTACCTATTCTCTTGTTATCATACATACGTTATAATCTCACTATCGTGAATGATTAACGTATGGGTAAAATTGAAGAAAAAAGCAAAAAGAAAGGCAGTCGCGAACACTTGCAGAAACTGATTCTTGAAACCGTAGCGGATGTCGGGATGCTAAGTATTGCTCTGGTAGCGCCAAATGTTGCTAAGGCCATGTACAAGCTAGGTCTAGCCCCAAAGCGGAGACAAAATGAATATGTCAGTTCTTCCGCCAGTAAGCTAGTCAAACGAGGACTGCTCTTTTATGATGGTAAGAAATATTGCATAACGCCTAAAGGAGAAGATCTTCTCCGTCAGTGGCAATTTGCCGATTTTAAGTTAGAAAGACCGAAGAAATGGGATAGAAAATGGAGAGTAATTATTTTTGATATTCCAGAGAAGAAAAGAAGGATACGGGATCAGGTCAGAACCCTATTTAAATCAGCCGGTTTTTACCTTTTGCAAGATAGCGTCTGGGTTTATCCTTACGATTGTGAAGATGTTCTGACGCTTCTCAAATCTGATCTAGGAGTGGGAAAGAACATTCTCTATCTTATCGTCGATGAATTAGAGAACGATAAACACCTCCGCGAGTCTTTCGGTCTAATTTAACTATTCTTTCAGCCTAGTTTAACCGTTAGTTTCACTATACGTTAATAACTCACGACCGTGAACTAATAACGTAAGAAGTTTTGGATATTTTAGAAAAAATTGGCGCCAAAATCGTCAGCACCATAGAGAACGGTACAATCAAATTTGAAACTAACGGCAAAACTCTGTATCTAAAATAAAGAAGAAGCCGCCCCGATTGACTGGGGCGGCTGTGTCGTCAGTGACTAGCTTCAATTATCGTTGAGATAAGCATTGGCCCGCTCGCAGGTCTCCTCAACCTTTTTCTGAGCGTGGCCGACATAGTTCTCCGGACGTTGGAAGAGCTTGTGCAGTTCACGCGGGATGTTTCTCCATGCGCCCTGCAACTCTGGATCGTTAGCAGCGAGCATCTCGACCGCCTGGACGAGTGTTCTGTTGTCAGTGACAAGCGGCATGGCTTTATGGTTGATGACCTCGTGTGCGTCGCCTTCGTAGCCATACATTTGTAGCGCCAGGTAGAGGGGTTCCGCGAGAACAATATCACCCAGCATCGAGAGGTTGCGTCTGCATGTCTCCTCATTTACGCGCAACCGCTTCAGGAATGGTACGCCCTCTTTTCCTTGCCGGAGGAGCGTGTCGAGTTGAGAAGTTAGGTTGACGATGAGCGTCGGAAAGTCCCGGCTTATGCAGCTTCCGACAAGGTCGCGTTGATGCTCGCTGATCATCGTCATGAGCACCTCCAGGAACTCAGCTACACTCTTGAAGTAGGTGCCTTCGAGATTCTCGAAGTTCAGCGGATTGCGCTTGTGTGCCATGGTCGATGAGCCAACCTGGTCTTTGTCGAAAGGCTCGGTCAGTTCCGCGATCTCGCTCCGCATCAGGTTTCGTCCATCCCTGCCCAACTGCCCGAACGCGGCAGAGAGACCGAGAGACGAGAACAGATAGTAGGCGAGCGGTTCCGGCGGAAGAATCTGGGTTGAGATCGGTGCCGGTTCGATGTTGAGATGCTGGAGCACCCGCGTTTCAAACGGAATACTCAACTTTCCCTCGATACCGAGTCCGATCTGCGCGTTGTACGCGCCGACCGCGCCCGAGATTTTGCCGACGAGCCCTCCGGCGTACCGATTCATCTCAGTCGCGTTGAAAAGTACCCGACTCAAGATGGTTGCGAACCAGAATCCCACTGTGACCGGGAGCGCATGTTGACCATGTGTCCTACCGATCTGAACTTGGTGGGCGTTATCGAACGCTTGGTCCCGGAGTGCCGAGATGACGTAGGCAAGCTTCGGTCGTAGAACATACTTGTGCGCACGGGTAAACTGCACCGCCCGCGCTGTGTCGATAACATCAAAGCTCGTGAGCGGGACGTGCACCCAGCGGCGCAGTGGCTCTGGCAAAATTTCCTGCATGAGCCGGACGAGTGCACGGATGTCGTGTTTGGTGACTTCCCGCTCCATCTTGTCCATCTCCGTCGTGGTGATGGCGAGCAGTTTCTGCTCGATCTCCTGCGTTAGGAGTCTGCGTTCCTTCGCCTTGATTACCCCAGCTTCCGCAAGGGTGTCGAAAGTAGCGAGCTCCATCTCGACCAAAGTTCTGGTGAGATTGTCGTAGCCGAAGATCTCGACCAAGTCCTTCGGCTGGTACCGAGGATTACCGGGAAGCGCGAGATTAGCCATTTTAGCCCTCTCTTTCCTTTGATTCAGTGAGTTTCGGGTAAGTTAACGAACTGCAGTCTAGCTGCATATTGCCACAAATAATGGTAAAACACGACTTGTATAAATCTGGTTAAGAAGTTCTTTCCGCAATAGGTATTTTGGCAATATCTACCGTATCGTCAACATTGCCATATGGTTTAGTTCCGCTTCCAATTAACTCGGGCACTTCGTGATAAATTATTTTATCAATCAGTTTTTTCTGAAGAAGATAATTATTAAGACTCGGACCACTTGTTACTATGATATTTAAATTGGAATTTATGATGTCTTCGGGAGTATGTACTATTTCGTAACCATTTTTAGGATGAAAATTTTTATTTCTTGTGACAACAACTTTTCTCACAGGAAAATTTTCAAAGGATTTTGTCAACTCTTCGCCGTAGTTTTGTATAGCATCGTAGGTCTTTCTTCCCATGAGAATACAATCATATCCTTTCAGAACATTAAGAAAGTACGGCCAATAAGAATCAGGAATAAAATCTTCACTCCCATTCTTATCAGCAATATAACCATCTGCTGAAACCACATTATAGAGCGTAACCATTTAAAATTAATTATATCAAACTTATGGACTGGCCGTCTCAAATGGCGCTAAAATCACCAGCACTGCCGAAGCAGGTACTCTCAAATTTGAGACTGACGGTAAAACTTTGGAACTTAAATAACCCCGGCTTTTTTGAGCACGGAATGAGCGCCGCGCTTGTTAATGGTTTTGATGGCTCTCGTAGAGAGAATAAGAGTAATAGTTTTCTTGAGTTCCGGCACGTAAATGCGTTTTTTCTGAAAGTTAGGGTACTTGCGAACAGACCCGGTAGGGTTAAATTGGGTAGCACGAGTACGATTAGAATATCCGCCTCCCATCTTGGAACCTTTTTGATTTACGGGGCAAATTCTCGGCATTTGAGACAACTTACATGATATAATCGGCAAATGCAAGTGGAATTTATCTTCCAGATCGCCATTCTGATTATATCCGTAGTCATCCACGAGGTCTCCCACGGTTACGCCGCAAGCTTCTTGGGCGACCAGACGGCCAAGTATCAAGGTCGCCTCACACTTAACCCTCTCAAACATCTCGACTTCGTGGGTTCATTTCTGGTGCCTTCCATGGCTTATTTTTTGGGTGGGTTTATCTTCGGTTGGGCCAAGCCGGTGCCGTACAATCCATACAATCTTAAGCCGGGTCGATGGTCGGAAGCGATCGTAGCCGCCGCCGGGCCAGCCTCTAACATTGCTCTGGCGCTTATCTTCGGTTTACTCTTGCGCATTGGTGTGGCGACAAGCCCTGCCTTTATTCAGATTACTTCTGTCATAGTCTTCATCAATATTCTCCTCGCCATTTTCAACCTCATGCCCATTCCTCCACTCGACGGCTCCAAACTCCTTTTCGCCGCTTTTCCAGATAAGTTGTACCAACTTAGAGGGTTTTTCGAAAGGTATGGTCTCATTCTCGTTCTTTTCTTTATTTTCTTTCTCTGGCAGTTCATTTTCCCAGTGATAATCTTGCTCTTTCGTTTTCTAACCGGTGTTGCAATTTAGGCCAGTGTTTAGTAGAGTACAGGCATCCCGTTGAGGGATTTTTTATCGCCAATGTCAACCATAAATCAGCTCATCCGACGCAAAAGGAAGATAATCACTCGCAAAACCAAGACGATTGCTTTGACGCGCAGTTTTAACAACAAAAAGAATCATCCCGTCTTTTTCAATTCTCCTTTCAAGAGGGGAGTGATTACCAAAGTGACGACTAAGACGCCTAGGAAACCAAATTCCGCCATCAGAAAAATTGCCAGAGTGCGCCTGACTAATGGTATGGAGGTCACTGCCTATATACCCGGCATCGGACACAACCTCCAAGAGCACTCGGTGGTTATGATTCGAGGCGGGCGGGTCAAGGATGTCGGTCTGCGTTACACCATCGTGCGCGGGGTACTGGACGCTACCGGCGTTGAGAATAGGAGACAAACACGCAGTCAATACGGAGTGAAGAAACCGAAGAAATAGATTTAAGATTCTAGATTTAAGATTTAAGAAAGATGCGAAGAAAACTTAAAGCCAAGCCAAAAATAAATCCTGATTTCGTTTACGATTCCGAGAAAATAACGAAGTTTATCAACTACTGCATGAAGCGTGGTAAGAAAACCACCGCGCGGTCGATTGTCTATCAGTCTCTGGAAGCGATCAAGGAGAAGACCAAGAATCCCAATCCTCTGGAAATTTTCGAATCGGCTCTCAAAAATACCGGTCCGACTATGGAAGTGCGCTCGAGGCGTGTCGGCGGAGCCAACTATCAGATTCCTCGCGAAGTGCGTCCCGAACGCCGCCAGTTTCTCTCAATGAAATGGATTATTGACGCCGCTCGTGCCAAGAAGGGCAAACCTATGCACGAGAAACTAGCGGAGGAAATCATTGCCGCTTCCAATAATGAAGGCGATGCTGTCAGAAAGCGGGAGAACACTCACAAAATGGCGGAAGCCAACAAGGCCTTCGCCCATTTCGCGTGGTAGTTCGACTACGCTCACTATAAATAATTCATGGAACGAGACTATCCATTAGAACGAGTTAGAAATTTTGGCATTATCGCCCATATTGACGCCGGCAAGACCACGACAAGCGAGCGGGTGCTTTTTTATACCGGCTCTCAGCATGATATTGGCGAAGTCCATGAAGGAGATACCACCACCGATTGGATGGAGCAAGAGCGTGAACGCGGTATCACGATCACGGCTGCTGCCGTGACTTGTTTTTGGGCGCCAACGTATCTAGCCGAAACCGACAGGCAGAAGAAAGAACAAAAATTTCGTTTCAACATCATTGATACTCCTGGTCATATCGACTTCACCGTGGAAGTCAAGCGCTCGCTTCGCGTGCTTGACGGTGCGGTAGTCGTTTTCGACGGTGTGGCCGGTGTCGAGCCGCAGTCCGAGACCAACTGGCGTTATGCCGAAGAGGCACGAGTGCCTCGCATCTGTTTTGTCAATAAGCTCGATCGCACCGGGGCTTCATTTGAACGTTCTTACAAATCTATTCTCAATCGGCTCTCCAAAAAAGCGGTGCGTATGCAGATCCCGATAGGAGAAGAGGCCAAGCATGAAGGTGTGATAGATCTTCTTAGGATGAAAGCGTATTACTTCGAAGGCAACATGGGTAGTCTGGTAGTTGAGAAAGAAATTCCCGACAATCTGCGCGCTGATGCAGAGAAGTACCGTGCCGAACTAGTGGAGAAGATAGCGGAAAATGATGAAGTTCTTATGAATACCTATCTCGAAGGTAAAGAGAAAGAGATCAGTCTGGATACTCTTAAGGCGACGCTCCGCAAAGCAGTTATTGCAAATTCGATTTTCCCAGTCTTTGCCGGTTCGGCTCTCAAGAACAAAGGTGTTCAGCTCGTGCTTGATGCGGTGGCGGACTTTCTACCTTCCCCTCTCGATATCCCGGCGATCAAAGGCATCGACCCTCGCTCGGAAGAAGAAATAGAACGTCATGCCTCGGATGCAGAACCGTTCTCGGCCTTGGCGTTCAAACTCCAGTCTGATCCGTTTGTCGGCCAGCTGACGTTTTTCCGCGTCTATTCTGGCACGATTGAATCTGGTACTTATTTACATAACTCGACCACCGGTGAAAATGAACGGCTCGGTCGTATCGTGCGCCTACAAGCAAATCAGAGAGAAGAAGTGAAGAAGGTTTTCGCCGGAGAAATTGCCGCTGCCGTCGGTCTCAAGAATGCTAAGACCAGTCACACCTTCTCAGACGAAGCTCACCCCATCATTCTCGGAGAGATTTCATTCCCGGAGCCGGTTATCTCTCTACGCATTGAGCCGAAGACCAAAGCAGACCAGGAGAAAATGGGCATGGCTCTCAAGCGCCTCTCGGATGAGGACCCGACTTTCAAAATTAAATCTGACCAGGAGACTGGTGAAACGGTCATCATGGGTATGGGTGAACTTCATCTGGAGATTATCGTAGACCGCATGAAGCGAGAGTTCTCTGTCGAGGCCAATGTCGGCAAGCCGCAAGTGGCGTATAAAGAAACTATCACCAGCGAAGCGGAAGTAGAAAATAAATATATCAAGCAGACTGGAGGCAAAGGTCAGTACGGACACGTCAAAATTAAGATTAAACCTCTGCCCAAATATGACCCGGAGGCCAAAGTTCCCAAGAATGCTCATCGCGAAGCTGGGTTCGAGTTCATCGATGCTATCAAGGGAGGTATCATCCCGCAAGAATTTATCCCGGCTGTGGAGAAAGGCATTAGGGAGGCCATGGACAGAGGTATCGTGGCTGGTTATAAAATGACGGATATTTCCGCCGAGCTTAATTACGGTTCATACCACGATGTCGACTCCTCCGAAATTGCCTACAAGATTGCCGCTTCGCAGGCCTTTCAAGAAGCGGCGAGACGTGCCAAACCAGTGCTCCTGGAACCTATTATGAAAGTGGAAGTGATCATGCCGGAGAAATTCATGGGCGATATCACCGGCAATCTCTCGGGCAAGCGCGCGCAAATCGAAGCGATGGAGGATAGAGGGGAGCTCAAGGTGGTACGGGCTAAGGTGCCTCTCTCCGAAATGTTTGGTTACGTCACTTCGCTTCGCTCTATGACCGAAGGTCGCGGTTCTTCCACCATGGAATTTAACCACTACGCTATTGTGCCTGCTAACGTGGCTCAAGGAATCATTGAAGCAAGGACAGGAGGTAAGTAGGTTGACTATTTGGGCCTATTTGTATACTATGGCACCTACGCGTTAACGTTTGTAGGCTCTTTGATATTTTCTTCATAGACCATATAAGCGGTTTAGTGCGTTAAAACATTAATATCTATTCAATAATAATTTACTAATTCTATGGCAGCAGAATTTGATCGTTCCAAACCGCACATCAACGTAGGCACCATCGGCCACGTTGACCACGGCAAGACCACTCTCACCGCCGCAATTCTCAATGTGCTTAATCGCGCAGGCAAGAAAGCAACGGTCAAGAACGTCGACCAAATCGACAACTCCCCGGAAGAAAAGGCCCGGGGTATTACCATCGCCCTTTCCCATTCGGAATACGAAACTGACGCGCGCCACTACGCGCACGTAGATGCTCCCGGCCACTCAGACTACATCAAGAATATGATTACCGGCGCCGCTCAGATGGACGGTGCTATTCTCGTGGTCGCGGCTACTGACGGCGTCATGCCCCAGACCCGCGAGCACATCCTTTTGGCAAAACAAGTCGGTGTGCCAAAAATCATTGTTTTCCTTAACAAATGCGACATGTTTTCAGATAAAGAGCTTATCGCTCTGGTTGAAGAAGAAGTGCGCGATCTCTTGAAGAAGTATGAGTATGACGGCGCCAACGCTCCTGTGATCAAGGGCTCTGCTCTCAAGGCTCTTGAAGCTAAAGGTATTGACGACGAATGGTCAAAGAAAATCTTAGAACTGACGGATGCTCTTGATACCTATTTCCCGATTCCGGTTCGCGAGACTGATAAGCCATTTCTGATGCCCATTGAGGACATCTTCTCGATTGAAGGTCGTGGTACAGTGGTCACTGGCCGTATCGAGAGAGGCAAGGTAAAAGTGGGTGAGGAAGTCGAGATCGTCGGTATCAAAGACACTTCCAAGACTACGGTTACAGGTATCGAGATGTTCAACAAGTCTCTTCAGGAAGGTCTGGCCGGAGACAATGCCGGTGTTCTACTGCGAGGTGTTAAGAAGGAAGATTTGCACCGAGGCCAGGTCCTAGCTAAGCCTGGTTCTGTCACTCCTCACACCAATTTCACCGCTGAAGTCTACATTCTCAAAAAGGAGGAAGGTGGTCGCCACACGCCGTTTTTCACCGGTTACAAACCGCAGTTCTACATCCGCACCACCGACGTCACCGGCGAGGTCACTTTATCCGAAGGGGTAGAAATGGTTATGCCGGGCGATACTGCGACCTTTACGGTCAAGCTTGTCGCCCCGGTGGCCCTCGAAAATGAACAGCGCTTCGCTATCCGTGAAGGTGGTAAGACCGTCGGAGCCGGCGTGGTCACCAAAGTCATCTCGTAAACAAAGTGCCTAAAGCACCTCTAAAACCAAAACGGGTTTCTAAGTCCACGACTTCTAAGATTCTGAAAGCGGAAGAAGTCACCTCCCACCTGCGTATTCGAGTCAGGGCCTATGAGTCCAAGATCCTGGATCTCTCCGTCAAACAGATCATAGACACGGCTCTTCGCTATGACGCCAAAGTGCGAGGCCCCATGGTGCTTCCAACGGAAGTTAAGAAATACACTGTCAACCGTGCCGCGTTTATCTACAAAAATGCGCGAGAGCAATTTGAGATGCGGATTCACAAGCGGCTCATCGATATTATGAATCCAACTCCCAAGATTATCGAGGCATTGACCAACTTAAGTCTACCAAGCGGGGTCAATATCGATGTGAAGTTAATATGAGTCTTAGATAGAGCCTAAACCTCTATCTAGATAGAGGTTTAGGCTCTGGAATCCAATCTAATGAGAAAAATTATCGCCAGAAAAGTCAACATGACTCAAATCTTCTCTGAAACAGGAGAAGTCTTTCCGGTGACTGTCGTTATTGAGGATGCTAAAGGTCTTGCAGAAAAAGGTCAGACCCTGGATGACCTGCAAGGCCTTGCCTTGCAGGAGAGGGATGTGGTTACTGTCTCCGGTATCTCCAAAGGCAAGGGTTTCCAAGGGGTGGTCAAGAGGCATGGGTTTAAAGGCGATAGCCGCTCGCACGGTCGGAAGCATTCAGAGCGTACGGCGGGTTCAATTGGCGGCGGCGGTCGCGCCGGTGGCCGGGTCATCAAAGGTATGCGCATGGCCGGTCGGATGGGGGGGAAGCGAGTCACTATCAAAAATCTGAAGATTATCAAAGTTCTTCCCGAAACCCGCGAAATCTTTATAGAAGGAGCTATTCCTGGGAGACGAGGCAGTAAAGTAGAAATCCTAAGCACGAAATCCTAAATCCGAAATGGAAACAGTAGTCTACAGCTTGGAGGGTAAGAAGACCGGAACAATAAACCTGCCCGAAAACGTTTTTGGTGTCCGCTGGAATGCCGACTTAGTCAAACAAGTGGCAGATTCACTCTTATCAACGAAGCGTAAAAATGTCGCTCACACTAAGGATAGGAGCGAAGTGCGCGGCGGAGGCAGGAAACCCTGGCGGCAGAAGGGCACTGGCCGCGCGCGCCATGGCTCCATCCGTTCTCCTATCTGGGTTGGTGGCGGTGTCACCGGTGGTCCGAGGAATGACAAGAATTTCGAGCGCAAAGTTTCTAAGAAGATGAGAGCTAAAGCTCTTTACACCATCCTCTCCCGTAAATGGCGGGAGGGTGAGGTCCTTCTCATCGATTCAGTCACACTGGCCGAGCCCAAGACGAAAGTGGCCATACAGGCGCTCCACTCTCTCTCCAATATTAAAGGATTTGAAAACCTCTTCTCGAAGAAAAATAATGCGGCGGTTATCGCTCTATCAGGAAAGCGTAAAGAAATCGAACGTGCTTTCAGTAATCTCGGGAACGTAGAAGTGATTGAGGCTAGGAATCTTAACCCTCTAATACTACTCGAGTACAAATATCTGGTAATCGAGAACCCCGAATTACTTTATGCCAAATCTTAATTTAAAACCAAATAACGTGCTGTTGAGACCGCGTATCACCGAGAAGGCTGCTCTCGGAGCTGACAAGTCCAATGTCTATATTTTCGAAGTAACAGTAGGCGCCACCAAGAAGTCCATCAGTGCCTCCGTCCATGACGCTTATGGAGTGAAACCAGAAAAGGTGCGTGTGGCCATCATCCCCGCCAAAAGGGTCTTTGTGAGAGGCAAAAGAGGGGTTAAGAGCGGAGGTAAAAAAGCATATGTCTACCTCAAAAAGGGAGATAAGATAGAAATAATTTAAAATTTTAAATTTAGAATTTAAAATGAAAATTGAAAATTAGAAATTGAAAATTATGAAAAAATACCGACCCACCACCGACTCGCGCCGCCACATGTCCGGGATAGATTTCCGTAAAGTCCTGACGACTAGTGCGCCCGAAAAGTCTTTGACAAGTGGCTTCAGACGCGGTAGCGGTCGTAATAATCGCGGTCGCATCACCACTCGACACAAAGGGGGTGGCCACAAACGTCTCTTTCGGTCGGTCGATTTTTCATACGATAAGTACGATGTCCCCTTCACAGTGAGAACCATCGAATATGATCCTAATCGTTCTGGTTTTATCGGTCTGGTAGTTTACCGAGACGGGGAAAAGCGATACGTGCTTCTGCACTCGAGCGCACGGGTCGGGGAGACTTACGTGGTCTCCGAGCATGCTTCTTTAGTTCCCGGCAACCGTCTACCTCTCGGTAATCTTCCCGTCGGCACTTTTGTCTACAACGTCGAATTGAAACACAAGGGTGGCGCCAAGATTGCTCGTTCCGGAGGTAATTACGTCGAAGTTTTGGCTAAGGAAGGTGGCTACGTCGATTTGAAGATGCCTTCAAGCGAAGTGAGGAAGGTCCCAGCTAATGCCTGGGCCTCTATCGGAGAAGTTTCCAACAATGAAAACCGTCTAGTGGCCATTGGCAAGGCGGGACGCTCACGCTGGCTTGGCGTTCGTCCGTCCGTACGCGGTACAGCTATGAACCCTGCTGACCATCCGTACGGAGGCGGCGAAGGTCGTTCCGGCAGAGGTCGCAGACGCGCCATTTCTATCTATGGCAAGCCGACAGGCAAGGGCCAAAAATCGCGCCGAGCCAAAAAGTATTCAAACAAATTTATCGTCAACCGCCGCAAAGTGGGGAAGAGGTAAACCCTATAAGTAATGAGCGTCGCCTCTGGGAGGCGACGCTCAGGCTTCTTTCTCATACTTCGTGACCCTTGCCTTGATCTCTCGCGGGAGTTTCTCGAAGTCCTTGTCGCAGTAACCCAACTGGGTTACTGGGTCCATGTGCATTTGTTCGTGCATTGTGAGCTCCATGCATAGACCATCGCAGGTAGACGCGTAGTCGGAAACTGCCGAGATCCATCTGCCGTCGATAGTGTCACATCTGTCGCAATCCCCATTGGGTTTACAGTTTTTGCAGTGGGTATCACCTTCGCAATCTTCTCCTAGTTTGGTTGTCCTGAACCAATATGAGATATCTGGCATGACCATGACCCTCCTTTCTTTGTCTCGTGGAATTTTACTATTTAATAATAGAGAAGGCAACAACCTTCACACGCTACTTTCTACCTATAGGCATTAGATAACGTATTGTAAGTATTTAGTAACACAGAGGTGTTGTCTCCGTAGAGTATTCGAACAAATTTATCGTCAACCGCCGCAAAGTGGGGAAGAGATAATTACTTGCTTTATTTTTATAAACCCGTAAAGTATTGTCCATAAGGTCAAAGACAAGAGGCATCCATAAGTCCTCTCGAGACTAATCACTCTGGCCTTATTAAATTAATGGCCATTTCCAAAGCCAAGAAGGGAGAAGTTGTTGAGAAGTTGAAAAAAGCGTTCAAAGATGCCAAGTCTTTGGTGTTCGTTAATTTTCGCGGCTTAAATGTGGCGAACGTAACTCAAATACGCCGTGCTCTCAAATTTGAAGGCGTCTCGTACACAGTCGCCAAAAAAACTTTAACTAGGCTCGCGCTCGAAGGAGAGAAATTCAAGGGCGTAGAGCCCGTGCTTCCTGGTGAATTGGCGCTGGCGTGGGGAGAAGATCCCGTCGCTCCGGCCCGCGGGATCTATGGCTTCCAGAAAAAGTTTCCGGAGAACCTCAAGATCATGGGTGGAGTATTTGAAGGTCGTTTTATGACGGCGGTCGAAATGGAAGAGATCGCCAAGATTCCCACTCTCGAGGTGCTTCGCGGCAAGTTCGTCAACATTATCAATTCTCCAATACAGCGGTTAGTAATTGGCCTTAATGAAATTAGTAAAATAAAATGAACGAAGAAACAAAAATAGAAATACCGGCAAAATTCAAGAAGATTGTGGAAGAGATAGAATCCATGTCGGTTCTTGATCTGAACGAACTAGTCAAAGTCTTTGAAAACAAGTTCGGGGTTTCGGCTTCCGCCGTCGCTGTTGGGCCAGTTATGGCAGGACAAGCCGGCGAGGTGATAGAAGAGAAGTCGACAGCGTCGGTCGAACTCACTGACAGTGGCGCCAACAAGATTGCCATCATCAAGGTAGTCAAAGAGATTCTCGGTCTTGGTCTCAAGGAAGCTAAAGATTTGGTAGATGCCGCCCCTTCCATGCTTAAGGCAGATATGAAGAAAGAAGAGGCACAAGCGCTCAAAAAACAAATTGAAGAAGCCGGTGGTAAAGTAGCACTCAAGTAGTAAGATAGGGGCATGCAATCCGTTTCTTACATCTTCGGCGGAGAGGCCAAAGTCAAGATTATGCGCCTGTTTATCTTTAACCCGGGCCTCGCATTCAGCCCCGCCCAAGTCGCTAACCGTGCCAAAGAGAGGCCTAGCATAGCCCGCCGCGAACTCCGTATTCTGGCCAAGGCCGGTCTTATCAAGCAGCGTGCCAAGGGCTTCCTACTTGACTCTGCCTATTCGTATCTTCCGGCGATTGAGAATTTTCTGATAGACGCCTCTCCTATTACGGAGAAAGAGATTGTCAAGAAAGTTTCTCGTGCCGGCAATATCAAACTCATCTTGATCTCCGGCGTCTTTTTGCATGACCGTGATTCTCGTGTCGATATCCTCGTAGTGGGAGATCATCTCAAAGCAGCCAAGCTTTCGTCAATCATGTCCTCTATCGAGGCCAAACTTGGCAAGGAACTGCGTTATGCCGCCTTCGAGACTACTGATTTCCAGTATCGTTTGAGTATCTACGACAAACTGATCAAAGATATTCTGGACTATCAGCACGAGAAAATTCTTAATAAATTGGGGTTATAATCCCGCCGCGGCGTGATAAGGCTATCCACAGTCTTTAAATTGCTCTATTGATCGGGTGTATAATAGACGGCATACCCCTTTAAGAGTGGTAATGATTAGAAGCTAAGTGCATTCGCACAGATATCAAGTCTAAGAACATATGTTATTAAATACATGGGGAGAAGTTCTGACCCTTTCCTTCCAGAATCTCTGGGTGGGAGTGGTTGGCTTCGTCCCGAACCTTGTCGTTGCTATAATCATCCTTATCCTTGGATGGTTAGTCGGTGCGCTTTTTGGCCGGGCAATTTGGCAGGTGTTCAAGTCTCTGAAAGTTGACGACGCCCTTCGTCAAGCGGGATTCGAGTCGTTCGTGCGTCGCGGAGGCATTGATCTTGATTCCGGGGCATTCGTTGGAGGTTTGGTGAAGTGGTTTGTGATTGTCATATTTCTGGTGGCGGCCCTAGATGTTTTAGGCCTTTCGCAAGTTAACCTTTTTCTTCAAGACGTAGTGCTGGGCTATCTTCCACGCGTGCTCGCTGCAGCCCTGGTGCTTCTGGTGGCTGGTGTGATTGGTGATGTCACTGGGCGTGTGGTTGTCACCGCGGCCAGGACAGCCGGCATAGATTCCGCGCATTTCGTTGGTGCGATTGCCAAGTGGGCCATTTGGGTTTTTGCTATTCTGGTGGCGCTCTCTCAGCTCGGTATCGCCGCGACGTTTAGCCAGACTCTCTTTACCGGCATCGTTATCGCGGTCTCCCTTGCCCTCGGCCTCTCTTTCGGTCTCGGTGGACAGGAAGCGGCCTCTCGCTTTATTGAAAAGCTTCGTGGAGAAATGAGTGGTAAAAATCACGGTTAACCCCCAAGGTCTTATTGGCTAGATAATACCTACGTGGTTTCTTGATTTCCAAACCCCCCTCGGAAGAGGGGGGTTTGGATTTTATTTGACTTCGGTGCCTAATTTATATACTATTCACAACAGCTCGCTTCGAGCTTATTTAATTTGACCAGATCATCTAAAAAAGGTCCATATGTCGACCCTCGCGTGCTCAAAAAATTAGAGGGAAAGAGTCCCACCACGGCGGGAGTGATTAAGACGTGGTCGAGGGCCTGTCAGATCGCGCCGGAGATGGTCGGTTTCACCTTCGGAGTACACAACGGTAAGGATCATATAGCAGTCTTTGTCAGTGAAGATATGGTCGGACACCGCCTCGGCGAGTTCTCGCTGACGCGCAAATTCACGAGACATGGTGGTAAAATGCAGAAAGAGCTCGAACAGAAGCAGAAGGAGACCGAAATCGCTGCCGCCAAAGCGATTAAAGGAGCGGTGGAGTCTAAGAAATAGGAATAAAGAATAAGGAATAATGAATGAAGCAAAAGCTCAACTCAATAATTACAGACAATCTCCGCGAAAAGTGCGTCTGGTGGCTGATACTGTGCGTGGTCAAAGAGTCGAAGATGCTCTCACCACTCTGTCATTTGTTCCCAAGCGCGCCGCTCTACCTCTTCAGAAACTTTTGGCTTCAGCTTTGGCCAATGCCAAGAACCTCTCTTTACCCACAGAGAATCTAGTGGTCAAGGAAATCAGAGTGGACGCGGGCGCCACCCTTTATCGTAGCCAGCCACGTTCTTATAGAGGAGGTGATAGCACTACGAGAAAACGCACTTCCCACATTAGTGTAGTCTTGGCCGAATCTCAAGCTAAGACCAAGAAGCTAAAAGCTAAAAGCTAGTTTTATGACTCATACCGTACACCCATATTCACATCGTCTAGGCATTCTGCGGGATTGGAAATCGCGCTGGTTTGCACCGAAGGGCAAATATAAATATGCTTTAAGAGGAGATATCTTGATTCGGCAGTATTTAGAGAAAAAACTTAAAGGGTCATTCGTGGCAGATATTGAGATCGAGAGAAGCGTGAAGGCTCTGCGTATTATTGTAAGTTCCTCTCGTCCCGGTATGATCATCGGCCGGCAAGGCGACGGAGCGGACTTACTGCGTAAAGAAATTAAATCTTTCCTTTTGAAACACAAGCTACTGGAAGAAAAAGTAGATGTCAGACTCGACATCAAGGAAATCAAATCAGCCGAGACCAATGCTGCCATAGTGGCACAGATGATCGTGGAGGGTCTTGAGAAACGTTTGCCGTTCAGGCGTGTGATGAAGCAAATGCTCGAGAAGGTCATGGCCAACCGCGATGTGCTCGGGGTGCGCATCTTTCTGGCTGGTCGTCTGGGTGGTGCCACCATGAGTAGGACGGAAGATCGCAAACTCGGCCGCATTCCTCTCCAGACTCTGCGTGCCGATGTTGATTATGCGCTTACCAAAGCAATGATGCCTTACGGCACTATCGGGGTTAAGGTCTGGATATATAAGGGCGATATCTTTTCCGCCAAAGGCGGATCCGCCAGTCCGGGTGGCGGAAAATAAACTATCATGCTCTTTCCAAAGAAAGTTAAATACAGAAAATGGCACACTATGAGAAGAAATCTCTCAAGGACTTCTGTGGCCACCCGGGGACTCTCGGTCGCCTTTGGCTCGTACGGATTAAAAGCGCTCGGTCCCGCCCGTATCCGCTCTAACCAGATTGAGTCTGCTAGGAAGGTTCTCTCTCGCTCTGTAGGTAAGACTGGTCGCTTCTGGATTCGTATTTTCCCGGACATGCCTTATACCACTAAGCCCGCGGAAGTGAAACTTGGTAAAGGCAAGGGAGATCTCGCGGGTTACGCCGCGCCGGTCTTGCCTGGTAGGATCATTTTCGAAATAGACGGGGTCGATGAAGCAGAGGCTCGGGAAGCGCTTCGCAAGGCGGGCACTAAACTGCCGGTTAAAACCAAAGTCGTGGCCAGGTAGTTTAGAGCCCACCACAAGTTAAATGAAAAAGACAAGTTATAAAGATAAATCAAGGGAAGATTTGGTTAAGGCTCTCGGAGAGAGACGAGAAACTTTGCGCAAGGTAAGATTTGGGTCCACTGGTTCCAAAACTCGCAATGTCAAAGGTGGGGCAAGTATGAGAAAAGATATTGCCCGCATCATGACGGAGCTGAACAAATAAAATGACTAAGATTCTTTCTGGCACAGTGGTTTCAGATAAAATGAAAGACACCGTTGTTGTCTTAGTCGAGCGTTACGAAAAACATCCCAGATATGGCAAATTCATAAAAAAGCGTAAGAAATTCAAGGTCCATGACTCTGGCAATACCGCCAAGATTGGTGATAAAGTGCAGATTATCGAAACTAGGCCAATATCGAAGGAAAAGAGTTTCAAACTCCTTATTTCTTAAGTCATGATTCAACCGCAATCTATCGTCCAAATCGCAGACAATTCCGGAGCTAAGCTCGGGCGTGTCTTCAAGGTTCTCGGAAGCTCTAAGAAGCGCTATGCATCCATTGGGGAGTTGGTGGTGCTCTCAGTCCAGAAAGCCGAACCCAGAAAACAGGTCAAAAAGAAGGATATCCTTTACGGAATAGTGGTGAGGCAAAGAGCACCTTTCCGTCGCAAGGATGGCACGTATGTGCGTTTTGATGAAAACGCTGTAGTCATTTTGGATGATACCAGGAAAGAGCCATTGGCTGGGCGGATTTTCGGCCCGGTGCCGAGAGAGATTGGTGAAGCGGGGTTTCAGAAGATTATTTCTCTAGCGCCAGAAGTAGTTTGAAAAATATGCACGTAAAAAAAGGAGACAACGTAATAGTTCTGACTGGGAAAGATAAAGGTAAGGTTGGAAAAATCTTGCGTGCTTTCCCGAAAGAAGATCAGGTGTTAATTGCGGGCATCAACACAAAAAAAGTACACCAACGTGCGAAAAAGAGTGGCACCAAAGGCACGATTATAGAAAAGGACTTTCCTATCCATGTCTCAAACGTAAAAATCCATGGAAAGTCTTAAACAAAAGTCAAAAACTATCCCAGGTTATAAAAACCTCATGCAGACACCTAGGATTTTGAAAGTGGTAGTCTCTACTGGGGTGGGTTCATTTAAAGATAAGACCAAATTCAAAGTAGTCGAAGATCGTCTGGCTCGTATCACTGGTCAAAAACCGGCCCCTCGCGGCGCCAAGGTTTCGATCGCTAGCTTTAAATCTCGACAAGGGGATGTTGTTGGCTATCAAGTCACTCTGCGCGGCTCGCGTATGTTCGATTTTCTAGATAGACTGGTGAACCTTGCCCTACCACGTACCAAGGACTTCCGTGGCATCTCTCCTGATGCAGCCGATGAAATGGGTAATTATACTTTGGGCATCAAAGAGCACAACATTTTCCCCGAGACTTCAGATGAAGAACTTAAAGACGTTTTCGGTCTGGCCGTGACCATTGTGACTACCGCTAAGTCCAAAGAAGAAGCCCTCGCCTTCCTTACTCATCTTGGCTTCCCGTTTAAGAAATAGGGCTTGAATCTGGGGAATCTCTGTGCTAAGCTCTCGGGACGGCTCTAATGAGCCAACTTTATTTAAGATGGCAAAGACGTCGGTTATTGCACGGTCGAAAAAGAAGCCCAAGTTTTCCACTAGGGCGACTTCTCGTTGCTTCCGTTGTGGCAGAGGGCGTGGTTATATGCGCGACTTTGATCTCTGTCGCATTTGTTTCAGAGAGCTTGCTAATGAAGGTAAGATTCCGGGCATAAAGAAGTCTTCCTGGTAGTTCGACTACGCTCACTATAAATATATGGATACGATTTCCAACATGATTATACGGATCAAGAATGCCAGCAGTGCCGGCCATGATCGTGTGTCGATCCCTTACTCCAAGCTCAAGCACTCCATAGTCGAGGTATTGAAAAAAGAACACTTTGTCAAAGATGTTGAGACTGAATCTGAGAAAGGCAGAAAAGTATTAGCCGTAGATCTTTTCATGGAAAATCGTGTACCGAAAATCAAGGGAGTCAAGCGGATTTCCAAACCATCGAGAAGGGTTTATAAGAAATCTTCTGAAATTCGTTCTGTTAAAAATGGTTACGGTGCCGTCATTCTCTCCACCTCTCAAGGGATAATGTCCGGTCGTGAGGCGAAAAAATCTCAACTGGGGGGAGAAGCTTTATTTTCTATCTGGTAATTTATATTTATGTCCAGAATCGGTAAAAAAATTATCACCCTACCGGAGAAGACTGAGATAAATGTCTCAGGCGGTTCTGTATCGGTGAAAGGGCCACTGGGCGTACTCACCCGACCCCTTCACCCGGTTATCGAGGTTAAAATGAGTGGTAATGAAGTCAGTGTTCTTCCGAAAAAAATGACTCTTGAATCACGGGCTCTTTGGGGCACCTACGCTTCGCACCTGACCAATATGATTTCTGGTGTCAACAAACCATTTGAAAAGAAGCTCATTCTTGAAGGTATCGGGTTTAAATCTGAAGTTAAGGACGATAAAATCCTTTTGGCACTCGGATTCTCCCATCCTGTCGTTGTCTTAATTCCTGGGGGCCTCAAAGTTACAGCTGAGAAAAATGTCATAACCATATCTGGCTCGGATAAGGAAGAGGTCGGTCAGCTCGCTTCCAAACTGCGTTCACTCAAGAAGCCGGAGCCCTACAAAGGTAAGGGCATGCGTTACAGTGATGAGGTAATCAAGCGCAAGCAGGGTAAAAAATTAGTATAATGCAAAGCGCGCGCGACAGAAAGCATAGAAAGATTCGGGCAAAAATTTCCGGTACTGCCCTCCGCCCGCGTCTTTGCGTCTTCAAATCAAACACGGCCATCTATGCCCAGCTTATCGATGACGAGAAGGCAAGGACTCTCGCTTCTGCAAAGGGTACAGACGCCCTCGAGGTAGGCGCAGCAATTGCTAAAAAAGCGCACGCCAAGAAGATCAAAAAAGCCGTCTTTGACCGGGGTGGCTATGTTTACACAGGCAAAATCTGTGCTCTTGCCGAAAGCGCGCGTAAAGCCGGGCTGAAATTCTAGATACTAAATATGGAACCAGAAACAGATACAATTACCACTCTCGATCCGATTCCAGCCGCTCCCGCTCCCAAAGTTCGAGAGAGCAAGCCTGCCCGCAACGCTTCGCGTAGCGAGGCGGGCGGGGGGGGTGATAAAGGCAAAAGGTCAAATCGCCGTTCGTCACGCCGTGACACTCGTACTAAACCGGAGTTCGAGCAAAAAATCGTTAGTCTCCGACGCGTGACTCGCGTGATGGCTGGCGGCAGACGCTTTAGTTTCTCGGTTTGTTTAGTGGCAGGCAACAGAAAGGGGTCTGTAGGCGTGGGCCAGGGCAAGGCTGGAGATACACCGCTTGCTATAGAGAAAGCTTTTCGTGACGCTAAGAAGCACATGATTACGGTCAATACCACTAAGAAAATGTCCATTCCGCACGAAGTGGAGGCCAAGTTTAACGCTTCACGCGTCAAAATTATGCCAGCTCGTGGTAAGGGAATTCTCGCAGGTGGTTCCGTACGAACGGTTCTTGAACTTGCGGGCCTTCGGGAGATAGGTGCTAAACTACTTTCAAGAAGTAAGAACAGTGCTAACAATGCCTATGTAGCCATCAAGGCGCTTAAACAACTTGAAACCACTAAAATAAAACCTGCCCGTCAGGACCCGGCAGGCGGGGACTACAAAGAACATGCAATTTCATAATCTCCAAGCCAAAACGAAGAGGAAATACGCACGACAAGTGGGTCGTGGTAGTACGCGCGGCAAAACGGCGGGTCGTGGCACCAAAGGTCAGAATGCTCGCGCTGGCCGCAAGAAGCGGCCGGAGTTACGCGATATCATTAAACGTATACCGAAACTTCGCGGTCGCGGTAAGTCATCTTTAAAATCCTTCCAGCCTAAACTTAGGGGAGCTGCTCTTAAAGAATTCCTAACCCGAAAGAAAAATGTCTAAGCTTAGTGAGAAATTGAGACTGATTTTCAGCGACCAGTCACTCCGCAAACGAATATTTTTTGTCCTGGGCATTTTAGCCGTGACTCGCTTGTTTGCTATCGTTCCTCTCCCGGGCATTGATACCCTCCGTCTTCAGAGTCTCTTTGCCGGTAGCGAGTTTCTTAATCTCCTGAATCTCTTTTCCGGTGGCGGTCTCTCAAACCTATCCATTGTGATGCTCGGTGTTGGCCCCTATATCACTGCCTCGATTATCATGCAACTTATGACTGTGATGGTGCCGAAACTCAAGGCGCTTTACCAAGAAGAAGGAGAAGCGGGCCGACGCCGATTCGCTCAATATTCTCGGCTCTTGACTGTCCCACTCGCAATGATTCAAGGCTATACGTTTATCAAGCTACTCCAAGGACAGAGTGTTCTGCCGCCCTTGCCGGTGAGCCACTTGGCGGTAGATATCTTGGTCATTGTGGCCGGCTCCATGCTTCTGATGTGGCTCGGTGAACTCATCACGGAGTTTGGAGTCGGTAATGGTGTTTCTCTCATTATCTTTGCCGGTATTGTCTCGCGGTTGCCGACAACAGTGGGTCAGCTTATTTTCACCTTTGACCTGGCACAACTACCCATCTACGCCATCGGTCTCGTGATCGCCGTCCTAGTGGTCTTGGGCGTGGTGATAGTGACAGAGGCAGAACGGCCGATACCGATTACTTACGCCAAACAAGTCAGAGGTGGTCGTGTTTATGGTGGCCTCTCTTCTTATCTGCCACTGCGCGTCAATCAAGCAGGCGTTATTCCTATTATCTTTGCCCTCTCTATTCTCCTGTTTCCTCAAATGATTTTCCAATTTCTGACTCAATCGACTACGGTAGTAATCGCCAAAGTCGCTAGTGCCGCATTAGCACTGCTCTCGAACAATTGGTTCTATACTTCTGCCTACTTTCTCTTGGTTTTCTTCTTCACTTACTTCTATACCGCCGTTACTTTCGACCCTGATTCCGTCGCCACTAATCTCCAGAAATCCGGCGCCTTTGTACCTGGAGTGCGGCCAGGCGAAGCGACTGCTGAATATATCTCGCGCATTCTTACCAGGCTGACTCTGGTCGGGGCGCTCTTCTTAGGTGTTATCGCTATCCTACCTCTCATTCTACGCTCCCTGACGGGTATCCAAGCTCTAGCTATCGGAGGCACGGCGCTTCTGATCGTGGTCTCGGTAGTGATTGATTTAATCAAAAAAATTGACGCGCAAGTCTCGGCGAGAGAATATTAAGCAAATGATAAAAACTTTCGTTCTCATGGGTCTTCCCGGTTCTGGCAAAGGTAAGCAAGCGGAACTTTTAAGCGCGAAGACTGGTTTTGTTGTTCAAGATTCAGGGGACGAGTATCGGAAGATAGCCGAAGGAAGCAGTTTTGTTGCCGGCAAGGTGAGGGAGATCCTAAATTCAGGTGGTCTTGAGCCTGTTTGGTTTTCCTCATTTTTGTTTCAGAAATCATTACTTGGTCTCTTTCCTGACAATGGAATAATTTTTGAAGGCGTGGGGCGCAGAGAGCCGGAGGCTAGGCTTTTTGCCGAGGTTTGTGAGTGGCTGGGACGGGATTTTAGAATACTGCATATCAAAGTCTCTGAAATGACAATTGCGGAACGTTTGCGTAGACGTCAAGAGATTGAGGGTCGTAAAGATGATGACTCCTCGGTCTTTCAAAACAGGTTAAAGAATTTCTACGAACATACTGCTCCTGCTATAGAATATTTTCGTTCCATAAACAAGGTGATTGATATAGACGGTGAACCGCTGCCGGACGCGGTCTTCGCCGAATTATGGCAGAAAGTCTCGGCTCTATGATCAGGCTTAAAACTCCGGAAGAAATCGAGATTTTACGTGAAGGGGGCAGGAGGCTTGCGGAGATTCTCCCCACCCTTGCCTCGAAAGTGGTGCCCGGCGTCTCGGTGCTTGAGCTTGAAGAAGAGGCCAGACGGCTCGTCAAAGAGGGCGGAGACAAAGCGGCCTTTTTAGGATATAGACCGCAGGGCGCCAAGCGCCCATTTCCTGCGGCACTTTGTGTGTCCATAAACGATGAGATTGTCCATGGTATACCAAATGAGGCGGAGAAAATTATAAAAGAAGGCGATATCATCTCTCTTGATTTCGGTATCTTGCATCGTGGTCTTATCACCGATGCCGCCATCACTGTGCCAGCAGGAAGCATTGACGAGCAATCGAAAAAACTCATTGAGACCGCCAGAACGGCGCTTGAGCGTGGTATTGGGGCCGCCTTGCCAGGTAAAACTATCGGTGATATAGGTGCCGCCATAAGCAAGGTCGTCCGGCCTAGCGGCTTCGTTCTTGCGGATGATCTTGTTGGCCATGGTGTCGGATACAGAGTGCATGAGGATCCCTTAGTGCCAAATTTCGGCATAGAAGGTAAGGGGGAGAAATTGGTACCGGGGCTCGTTATCGCCCTCGAGCCTATGGTCAACGTTGGTAAGTCCGGCATTAAAATGTCATCTGATGGTTATACCATCCGTACTCGCGATGGCTCCAGGAGCGCTCACTTTGAACACTCGATTGCAATTACAGAGAAAGGCAATATAATACTGACTTTATGATGAGACACCTAAAAGAGGAAAAGACTTTTGTCTTGATCAAGCCTGACGGCGTGCAAAAAGGATTAATCGGAGAGATCATCAAACGTTTTGAACAGAGGGATCTGAAGATCGTGGCCTTGGAGATGTTTCTGCCGACGGCGGAGCAGATTGATAAACACTATCCAAAAGACAAAACATGGATTAAGCGCTTGGGGGAAAAGAGTCTTAATACCTATGAAAAGTACGGTATTGACCCCAAGCCACTCCTTGGTACCACTGACCAATTGGAGATTGGCGAGATGGTCAGGAGCTGGGTCATAGATTACATGTCATCCGCACCGCTCGTTCGCATAGTAGTGCAAGGTCTACATGCCGTTGACATGGTTAGGAAGATTGCCGGCTCAACCCTGCCATATCAGGCTGACATGGGCACTATTCGGGGTGACTTCTCAAACGATTCGCCGGCTCTCGCTAATAGTGAAAAGCGAGCCGTGATGAACCTAATACACGCCTCGGAGATGCCGGAGGAAGCCAAACACGAGATAACACACTGGTTTGGTGATTTCAAAGCACATGATTACAAACGTTTTGGTGTCGACTAGTAGGTTACGAAATATTTTGGAAGGTAAGTCTATATGATATCAACAGGTTTTCTGATTTCCATGCGTTATAATATCGGTAGGGTTATTTGAGGTATTATCTAGCTAAAATATTTTTAG
>Ga0155883_125_pt1 | contig 20817 bp, 5 predicted proteins | sample RifCSPlowO2_01_FD_107537 | JGI IMG/M metagenome (GOLD analysis project Ga0155883, IMG submission 107537) | Candidatus Zambryskibacteria bacterium RIFCSPLOWO2_01_FULL_47_33
GGCACTCTCGTTAATTTAGGCCTTGGTACCTCGACCCCAGTCTGGGCCCTGACCGTCTCTTCTTCCACCGGACCGCAGATTGCTCTCACTGACGCTTCCTTAACCTCAAACATTTGGACCTTCAGAAACGCCGGAGGCCTCCTCTATCTCGCTACCTCTTCTCCTTCCACTTTCGCCACTTCAACTTATAGCGCTCTCTCTATCGACGCCAACGGCTTCCTCGGTGTTGGTTCCACCAGTCCCTCGGCACTGTTCTCCGTTGCTGGCTCCTCCTATCTGGGTAATGGCGACTCAAGTCTCCTAACCATTCACTCTGGCACTATCAATTATCCTATCTCCGCAACCTCCACTATTGCCAATAACAAGCCCTACGCCTGGACCATCGCCACTTCCACCACGGCCAGTCCCATTTTCCGCATCGACACAACCTCGACCGGCAAAGCGGCCACGACATCTATTGTTGGCGGTTTCGCGCTTGACGGCGGTGCTTTCAACTATGATTCGGTCGCTGGTGAAGTTTCGATAGACGCTCTAAACTCCGGTCCGATGGCCTTTGATGACAATGCGGGGATAGTATCTTGGATTAACATGCCGGTGTCTACGACAACCGCAGATATTGTCATGCGTTACTCGGCGCTTATGGACGACGCGGCTCTTCTCACCGTGTATGGTGAATCAGATGGCTCGGGTGGTACTAAAAATAATCGCATCGGCATCGCGACAACCACCCCACTATACGTCTTGAGCGTTTTCTCAACCTCTACTCCACAACTCGCTCTCTCTAACGGAGCGGGTATCGCTCAATGGACACAGCGGAATGCCGGAGGCAACCTCTACCTCGCGACCACCACGGTAGCGGGTACGGCCACTTCTTCACCTTCCGCTCTCACTATCATTGGTTCGAGCGGTAACGTTGGCATCGCGTCCACGACACCGTGGCAAGCACTTTCTGTTGTGGGCGGCGTTGCCTTCGACGGTCTGACTGCTGCGGCCAGTGGTAATGTCTCGGTCTGTATCAACAGTACTAGTAAGCTTCTCTATCTTGGCGGTAGCGCTACTACTTGCGAACCTTCAAGCCAGCGTTATAAAAATACTATTGTGGATTCTTCCGCGGGACTTGATGAACTTATGGCGTTGCGTCCGGTCACGTTCTACTTCAACGACGATATTGGTGGCGGAGAGCATATTGGTTTTATCGCCGAAGAAGTTTATGAAATTGACCCCAGACTGGTCCAGCTTAATCAAGAGGGACTGCCAGATGCCTTGCGTCTAGGAGAATTTCTACCATTGATTGTGAGATCAATTCAGGAACTTAACTCAAATCTCTTCGCTCGCATCACAGCATGGTTTGCCAACGCGGCCAATGGCATCGGAGACTTCTTTGCCAGCCGGGTACGCACCAAAGAACTTTGTGTCAGCGACGAGTCAGGAGCGGAAACATGTATTACTAAAGCCCAACTCGACGCTCTACTCGGCAACGCGATTTCAAGTGGCGGTGGGTCCCCGCCTCCGCCACCTGTCCCGAGCGAAGTCGAGGGAGAACCTACACCCGAGCCAGAGCCAGAACCGATTCCGGAACCTGTACCAGAACTAGAGCCAGAACCGGTGCCCGCTCCGCCTGTCCCGAGCGAAGTCGAGGGAGAACCCACGCCCGAACTTGAACCAGCACCCGAACCAGTACCTGCACCAGAACCAGAGCCCGAGCCAACACCCGAACCTGAACCTGAACCAACTCCGGATTCGACAAGCTCACCGCAAGCTGAACCAGCGCCCGCACCAGAACCTGTCCCTGAACCACTTGTGGTGAGCGAACCCGCACCCGAACCTACACCAACACCATGAACCCCGTAGTAGAATTTCAATTCGATTATGTTCTATAACTACATTTTACAAAGTTTAAGAAATGGCGAGTTATATACCGGTTTTAGCAATGATCTTAAAAGACGTTTGCAAGAACATAATCAAGGGTTAAATTTTTCCACTAAAAGATACAGGCCATGGAAATTAATATATTACGAGGCTTGTTTAGATAAGGGTGATGCTGTAAGAAGAGAAGGATACCTCAAGAAAACTCAGGGCATGAGGCTAATCAAAAGAAGATTGAAAGAATATTTGTATAAAAAATATGGAAAAATTTAACAAATTGAAATTTCACTACGGGGTGAAGAAACTTGCAAACAACTACGCATTTATAGACAGTCAGAACTTGAATCTTGCGATTCGCGAGCTCGGGTGGAAACTAGATTTTGCTCGTTTCCGCGTGTATTTGAGAGAGCATTATGCGGTTACAAAAGCTTTCTTGTTTATTGGATATATCGAAGGTAATAATGATTTATATACATCACTCCAGAAGGCCGGTTTCATTTGTATCTTTAAGCCAACTCTGGAATATAGGGACGGAACAACAAAAGGTAATTGTGATGCCGAGTTAGTATTGCAGGCAATGATAGAATACCCAAGCTACAGTAAGGCCGCAGTCGTGACGGGAGATGGGAATTTTTATTGCCTCGTCAAATATCTTGTCGAGAAGGGGAAACTTGAAGCATTGATGATACCAAATAGATTTAAATTCTCTGCACTTCTGAGATTCAAGATACTTCGTCCCTACCTTCGATTTATGAATGATTTACGAGAAAGGCTTGAGTATAAAAAGAAAAGGCCCTCCAAGGACGGAACCTTAGAGGGTGGTCTTTCCCGTTGGTGATAAATAACATGATACTCCCCGCGCTTAAAATGTCAATACGTCCTGTGGACAAGGAAATATGAAAACTTCTCTCATCATTATAATCGTCGTTTTCCTCACTGGCGCTGGAGTGTTTTGGTATTTCTATCGGCCTGCCACTAACCAAGGTCTGACCTTAAATCCAAATTCCCAAGGTCAGACCTTTAATTCAAATTGGGAAGGCTACGCGCATCCGTCCTTACCCTTCGCCTTTGCCCACCCGAAGGAGCTCGTGTCGAACACTTTTCAAGACGGTGAGAGCGAAATCGTATTACTCCAAGGATCCGACCCGAATCAGGAGATTCAAATCGTCGCTCGCGTCTTTGACGAGCCCGGGCCCTTGACGGTTGAGCGGATACGAAGAGACGTGCCCGAGATGGTGATAGATGAGCCCCAGAACGTGTTCATCGGCTCTGCCCAAATTCCCGCACTTCTCTTCTGGTCGAGTGATGCCTCGCTCGGCCGCACTCGCGAAGTCTGGTTTGTCCAAGGAGAGTACTTGTATCAGGTGACCACCAAAGCCGAGAATGACGAGCTCCTCGCGGGTATAATGGAGACGTGGAGATTTGAGTAAAATGTAAAGTTAAAAAATCAAAATGGAAAATGACAGTGTAAAATTTAAAAATGAATTTAAGAAAAGACTTTATTCGTGGGTGTTGAGGTTGATAAAGTTCATCGATAAACTTCCAAAGGATTCTACGTGTTCAGTAATGGGAAAACAATTATTGCGAAGTGGAACAAGTGTGCTGGCAAACTATATAGAAGCGAATTCAGCCAGTTCCAAGAAAGATTTTATTAACTTCTTTACTCATGCGCTGAAATCCGCGAATGAGTCTAAGGTTTGGTTGACGCTTCTTAGAGACACAGAAAAGGGAGATAAAACCGAATTATCGTGGCTTTTAAACGAGCTTGTCGAGATAGCAAATGTCCTTGCTTCTAGCATAATTACCATGAAAGGCAAAAGATAAAAAATGCACAAATTAAACTTACAACGGAAAACGTCAAAATTTTATCATTTTGGATTGTCATTTTTCATTTTGATATTTGCATTTTACATTTTTCTGCTGCCTTCGGCAGCAGATGCCGGCTTTCTCATCAATCGCCCTCTCTACATCGGCCTCACCGACGGCTTAGTCGGTTATTGGAGTTTCAATGGCGCGGATATAGCCGCAGACACCGCCTACGACCGCTCAGGTAATGCTAACAATGGCACTCTCACCAACGGCCCTGTCCGCACCGAAGGCAAAATCGGGCAGGCCCTCTCCTTTGACGGAACGGATGATTATGTGAATCTCGGTGATATGACACCTACCGAAGGTCAAAGTACACTGACTTGGGCTTTTTGGACGAAAGCTAACTACAGTGGCAACGATTCATGTTTCCTTTGTAAAGTTGAACTTACCAACCAAACTCAAAATTCGTGGGGTATTACCAATACGCCGTCAAGTTGGTTTGGCACGACACGGGATGTGCGAGTATATATACCTACCTCGTTATCTGATACAAGTACGCATTGTAATACTCCCAATAATGCCCTCACGAGCGGGGCATGGAACCATGTCGTTGTAGTTTTTGACGGCACACAGACGGGTAATACCAATAGGATTAAGTTCTATATCAACGGCACTCAAAAAGCATTTTCCGCTGGTGATTGCCAGGGAACTATTCCCGCTTCCGCCTTAAGCTCGACAGCTAATGCGATGATTGGAGCATCATCGGACCCAAACAATTATTATAACGGCCTCATTGACGACGTCCGCATCTATAACCGCGTGTTAAGCCCCGACGAAATCAAACGGCTTTATAATATCGGTTCAACTTTCAAAATCAATAAAGCATCAAATACCGGTTCGTTACAAGACGGCCTTGTCGGCTATTGGTCTTTTGACGGGCCGGATATGAATGCCACCCAAGCCCGTGATACTTCCGGCAATGCAAACCACGGAACGTTAACGAATGGCCCTGCGCGAACGATCGGCAAAATCGGCCAGGGATTGAGATTTGACGGACTTAACGACAGAGTAAACAGTCCATCGGCTCCTTCGCTGGTGCTCTCTTCAAGCATCACCGTAAGCACGTGGGTAAAATCTGAAAATCTAAAAACGGGTTACATGGATATTTTTGATAAGCGTTCACCGTCAGTTGATAATAATTACGTATTGGAGGTTGTAGAGGGCATAAGTGGGGCAGCCCGCAAGGTTGGTTTCTTCTATTACTCTTCCGGCGGAGTAGCACAAGAATGGCAAACAACGAATGCAGTTTTACCTCCGAATGAATGGACTCATATTGCGGTAACGTTTACCTTTGGCGCCGGCTCTTCCATGCGGATATTCGTGAATGGTGTATCAGAGCCGGGGACGTGGTCTGAGGGGAACGGAAACCTTACTCCGGCAAATGATGATGGCGGATTTGGTATCGGCGCGTTGCAAAACGGTAGCAATGAATTTGACGGTACAATTGACGACGTCCGCATCTACAACCGAGCGCTATCGGCAGAAGAAATCAAACGGCTCTACAAAATGGGCGCCACCACCAAAATTAACGTCTCACGCAAAGACACTCTAAAAGATGGTCTCGTCGGCTCTTGGACCTTCGACGGCCCCGACATGGCAGTAGACACCGCCTACGACCGCTCAGGTAATGCTAACAATGGCACTCTCACCAACGGCCCTGTCCGCACCGAAGGCAAAATCGGGCAGGCCCTCAATTTTGACGGGGTGAATGATTATGTGGATTTGGGTGGGGGCGGTAGCGTGGCAGTCCTCCGCGACGCGAACGGGACGCGGGCAGAGTTCGCTTCTGGCGCCGGTCCGAACAACTACACAGGACTGACCGTCGGGAATCGGCCCAATCTCGCGTTGGTCGTCGAGATTGCATGGGGGGCTGCGGGCAATCCAGGCACAGTCACGGTCACGTGGGACCAGGGCGGCAGCAATCAGGCTCTCGCGCTGATCAAGGACCAGGCGAACACCGGGAACCGTCGCGCGTCCCTGTACGGACTCGTCAACCCGGCACAGGGCAACAAAACGCTCCGAATTACGCACTCGAACACAATCGGTCTCATCGTCAATGCGACATCGTACTACAACGTCGACCAGACCGGCGGGGTCACGACGTTCCCGAACAGCACCTCGGCGACGGGCACGGGGACGTCAGCGGCGCTCTCGATCACGAGTGCGAGCGACAACGCGACTGTGAGTGTCATGTCGGCTCCGACAGGATCAGGCACGACAGACCAGACGCTGCTGTGGTTTCTCTCCGGCGCGGGTGCCCAAGACGGCGGAGCGTCAGAGAACGTCGGTGGTGGCACGGTCACCCACACGTGGACCATTCAGAACGTCGCGTGGGCCGTCGTCGGGACAGATATCAAGGCGGCGGCGGCTGCTGGGCCTAGTTTAAATACAGAAAGTGTTTCATTCTGGATGAAAAATGCGACAAGTACTACGCAAAAGATACTGGATCTCAACAGCACCGCCACAATAACGGACAATAGCGGAACGATCACCGCCAATAATTTCACAAGCCCGACAATTTATGTCGATGGCGTGGTAAGTTCGACGGTCAATGATACGAATTGGCATCACGTGGTAGTCACCACCAATACCGCGATAACCGCAGATGCGATAAAGTTCGGTGTCATCGGCTCAACGTACTTCGGCGGCTCTCTCGACGAAGTAAGGATTTATAATCGAGCTTTGTCTCCAGATGAAATACGCAGATTATACAACATGGGAAGATAATCAAATAAATTCTAAGTACGAAATCCTAAATACTAAACAAATCCCAAATGAACGAATCAACAAATTCTAAACGTTACAATCTTGAGGAACGAAGCTTAGAATTTGCCCGCAGAGTAAATTCCTATGTACGAAAGCTTCCAAAAGATATTCCGAATATCGAAAACGGGAAACAGCTTGTCTGCTCCGCCGGTTCTGTCGGTGCCAATTATATAGAAGCAAATGAGGCATTAAGTAAAAAAGACTTTGTGATGCGAGTAAAAATCTCCAAAAAAGAAGCGAAAGAGTCAAGATTCTGGCTTTGGCTTACCGAGCCGCTTCAAGAACACCGGAAAGAAAAAGACGCGCTGATCCAAGAAGTAACGGAGCTTATGAAAATATTTGGAGCCATATTGGAAAAGTCAAAATGAGGATTGGTAGGGTTTATAATTTAATTTATTGTAGTTTAAATATTGTTTAGAATTTAGAAATTAGTATTTAGAATTTAATATGAAGCTTGCATAAACCTGCAAGATGTTTTTGCAGGAGAGAAGTATTAAAAATCTGGCCGCGGGAAATTTTATCTTAAAAAATGCTTGAAACGCCTCCAAAGTGTGGATAACTCTGAACTTAACTTGAGTTTTGATTGCGGTTTTTTACCATCTATTTGAGTTTTAGTCGTGATTTTGACTTCACGTCTATAACATTAGTTAGTATGATAAACATACATAACGATTATTAAAAAAGGTTAATAAAGATTAATAGTTTAGTCGTAAACTTGAATAATTAAGCCAAGTATTTCAATGGTCCTAGCTTCTGTGAATCCAGGTTAATCAACCAGTAGATGATTAGATAATGATAATTTCAGTCTAGGAAATTCTCCGGTTTTGTTTTTTATAAATGTGTTAAAATTATTAAGACAAATCAAAAAAACTGTGCGTCAGCTTTACGATAAATGGCACGACCATCCCTATCACCCCCACATCCACTGGGCGATATTTGTAGGATTGTCTTTGGCCTTGAGTTTTTCTATCATCAACGCCATCAACATTACTTATTTGGGAGTACCCGAAGTAGCCTCTGCCCAGACATCAGGTCTGGTTGCTGGGTACTCTTTTAATGAAGGAACAGGGACAACAGCCGGGGATTCATCCGGCAATAACAACAACGGCACGCTTACCAATGGTCCAACTTGGACTGCAGGCAAGTACGGCAGCGCGCTACAATTTGATGCCAGTGACGATGGCAATGACACCAACAACCCGCAAGTCAACTTGGGGACGTCATTTGACATTGCGACCAATACGTTCACTATCTCCGCCTGGGTGAATCCCACGAATTATGATGACTGGCGAACAATCATCGGTAAGCGGAATAGCGGCGCAACGCCGCGCTTTCATTGGTTCTTGAATATTGGCGACGGATCAGTAGTTATATATTCTTCTGATACAACCTTGTATTTCGCATACGCAGTGCCGACGGGCGCATGGACGCATCTTACTCTGGTGGCCTCCGCGATGTCGACTTCGCTCTACGTCAATGGGGTTCTTCAGGAAACGCTGGAAGGATTTACTCTGGGAACATGCTCGGCTGCTTGCTACGCCGCCATAGGTGACAACGGTGAAGTGCTCAGTGGCGGAAGCGATAGCGACCCCTTTAAAGGGAAGATTGACGAACTCCGCGTCTACAACCGCTCTCTCTCTCAAGCAGAAATTCAGACGGATATGAATACGCCAATCGGTGGTGCTCCCCCTGCAGACACCACCGCTCCCACTATCTCCGGCGTCTCGGCATCAAGCATCACCCAAAACTCCGCCACGATCTCTTGGACTACCAATGAACCTGCAGATAGCCAAGTGGAGTATGGTCTTACCACGAGCTACGGCAATCAAACCACGCTCAATACGAGCCTTGTGACCGCGCACTCTCAATCTCTCACTGGTCTTTCTCCCTCCACTCTCTATCACTACCGCGTCAAATCCAAAGATGCTTCCGGGAACCTCGCCACTTCAGGTGATTTCACTTTCACCACCATAGCCTCCGACACCACTGCTCCATCAATTCCATCTAGTCTTTCAGCCACCGCCATCTCGTCCTCCCAAATCAATCTTTCGTGGAATGTATCTACGGATAACGTAGGTGTAACCGGATACCGTATATATAGAAGCGGAACACAGATTGCAACTGTTACTTCTGGCACTGCGTATAACAATACCGGCCTTTCACCATCCACATCATATTCATACACGGTTGCCGCCTACGACGCCGCAGGGAATGTGTCGTCCCAATCTTCAGCCGCATCAGCGACAACGCAGGCAGCTGCGGGAACTCTTTCCGTATCGCTCTCCGCTTCTCCGTCCTCCGGTACGGCTCCGGTAAATGGTGTTGATTTGACCGCTACTGTCGGAGGGACGCAAACCGGACCCATCAACTATACGTTCTATTGCAACCGTTCCGACACCGGCACAAACATCACCACTCCCTATGATTTTAAATTCGATGCATCGACTCTTAATCCATATACCACTCTTGATCTCTGTTCGTATCAAAATTCGGGCACGTATACAGCCAAAGTAATTGTTGAACGGGGCACTCTTGTTGCTGAAGCAAGAACTACAATTACCGTATCTTCGGCCACAGACACTACTGCTCCTTCCACTCCCACAAACCTCTCCGCCACCACCATCTCCTCATCCCAAATCAATCTCTCCTGGACTGCATCTACGGATAATGTGGGCGTCACAGGCTACCGTATATATAGGAGCGGGACACAGATTGCAACTGTTACTTCTGGAACTTCATACTCAAACACTGGCCTCACCGCAAACACTACATATTCATACACCGTAGCTGCATACGATGCGGCAGGGAATGTGTCGGCGCAATCAACAAGCGCAAGCGCAACCACGCAAGCTGCCGCAACTTATCCTTGGGCCGGTATCATCTCTCCCTCAAGAGCTGTTGATTGGAGCACGGCTGGCGTGCAAGGAGGTATTCCTAATAGAACAACTATCTGCGCCACTCTTAACCCCGGCGCCACGACAGCACAGATAAATACAGCCATTGCCAACTGTCCGGCTGGCCAAGTGGTGTTTTTGAACGCCGGAACCTATAACAACCTGACTGGCGTCGTTTTCAACGGAAAAAGCAACGTAACGCTGCGCGGAGCAGGTCCGGACAAAACCATTTTGAATTTTACCAATTCCGATTCTTGCACCGGTTACGGCGGCGCCATTTGTATTGAAGGTGCGTCCATCTGGCCTCCGGGCGGGGTTGGCACCGTCTATAACTGGACCGGGGCAACGACATGGCCCAAAGGCACGACACAGATTACGCTAAACAGCGTCACGGGATTGTCGGTCGGTACCATTATGACCTTTGACCAGTTGAACGATAATCCTAGTTCGCTTTCGGGCACAGCGGGAGCGCTAGTGTGCGATACCGTAGGCGTTTGTTCGCAAGAAGGCTCTGATGGCAGGCGGGCGAATCGGGGACAATCCCAGACGGTGCAGATTACTGCAATTAATGGGAACACGATTACGTTTACTCCGGGGCTCTATATGCCCAACTGGCGGAGTTCGCAGTCCCCGCAGGCCTGGGCCTGGCCTTCACCAACAGTAACCATGGACGGAGTTGAAGACCTGACGGTTAACTCGACGAACAACAGTGCAAGCAACGGAAATATCACCATCACCAATGCTTACAACATTTGGGTTAAGAACGTGCGTTCGATTCTGGCTCCGAATTTTCACGTATGGGCCTATGTGGCCTATCGCGTAGAAGTGCGGGATTCATATTTCTTCCGCACAAAAGCATCGCAATCCACCTCTTATGGTTGGTCGGCGTATTCGGCGGGCGGGGACCATTTGGTCATAAATAATATTTTTCAGCAAATCAACAGTCCGGTGTTGGAGAACGGGGATACGGGGTCGGTTATTGCTTATAATTTTGTCCTCAATGACGGTATTAATGATAATTGGGTGCGGCAGGCCTACACCGCTCATAACTTACACGTGGGGATGGAGTTATTCGAGGGCAATATCGGCAATAGTTTCCGCGCCGATACCTTCCATGGGACATCCGACTTTATCACTCTGTTCCGCAATCACTTTAGCGGGGCCGGTTACGGTACAGATGGCAGTGGTACATCGGTCAAAAGCGACAACCTGATCCCGGTCAATTTGATGGCCGGAGGACGATACATGAACGCCCTCGGCAATGTGCTCGGGACCGCGGGCCAGCATACGTTCTATCAGTCACCGCTGACTATTGACGACCCAAACTACAACTCAACCGTCTACGTCAACGGGTTTACCTATGCGGCGACGGGCGCAGGATTCGGGAGTCCTGACCCCTACGTGAACTCGACGCTGATGCGCTGGGGAAACTACGACACGGCGAATGCCTCAAATCGCTTTCAAGCTTCGGAGGTGCCGACCGGCCTGAGTGATTATCCCAACGCCGTTCCGTCCTCACAATCATTGCCTGCATCTTTCTTTCTTAACGCCAAGCCGTCATGGTTTGGGTCTCTTCCGTGGCCGCTGATTGGTCCGGATGTGACAGGCGGAAACATCGCGAATGCGGGCGGTCGGGCCTACAAGAACCCGGCACAGCTCTGTTATGAATTAATGACTGGGCCGGCTGATGGCTCGGGCGGTGTGCTTACCTTCAATGCCGACAATTGTTACGGAACCGGCACCCCTTCTCCCGACACCCAAGCTCCCTCCGTTCCCACTAATCTCTCTGCTTCAGCCATCTCCTCATCTCAAATTAACCTCTCGTGGACTGCTTCCACTGATAACGTAGGAGTGACTGGCTACAGAGTGGAACGATGCACGGGAAGTACCTGCACCACCTTCACTCAAGTAGGAACTCCAACCGCCAACTCATACAGCGACACCGGACTCACCGCGGCGACTACATATAGATACCGGGTGAGAGCTACAGATGCGGCAGGCAATCTCTCTGGCTACTCATCCATCGTGAATGGGACGACGCAAAGTGTGACACCCCCTCCTTCCACAAAATTCCAATTAAATGACCGCGTTCAAGTCGTTCTCGGCAACCTCAACGTTCGCGCCACTCCTTCCACATCAGGCACACTCCTTGGCTCACAACCCGTGGGAGCACTCGGTACCATCATAGGAGGCCCCACAGCCGCCGACGGCTACAACTGGTGGAATGTGAATTACGACACTGCGCCTGATGGCTGGAGTGTGGAGGATAATCTCGCCAAAGTCAGCTCTCCCACGATCACCATTGGAGAAACCAACATCCTCACTTCGGATGACTCTGGCAACGGCAACCTCTTGCTGGTTCAACAGGCCACCCTCTCGCAAACCGCGACTCTTCAAAGTCTGAGTTTTTATGTGACCACGGCCAGCGGCAAACTCCGCCTAGGTCTCTATGACGCCACCGGTCCCGGAGGAGGTCCGGGCCAGAAGAAAGCGGAAATCGCGGAATTCACTCCTGTAGCTGGTTGGAGTACCGCCAATGTTATCACCCCGGTCTCTTTAACAGCCGGAACCTACTGGCTGGCCCATCTGCCCGAGAGCAGCAGTCTAGGCTTCAAGCTGGGTTCAACCGGATCATTCAAATACTACTCCTATATCTATGGCCCTATGCCCGCGACCTTCTCAACCTCGCCCATCAGCGGGACTGGCCACTGGTCATTCTATGCAACTCTCAGCACTGTTCCTGATACGGTCGCTCCAATCATTTCAGGCGTCTCGGCATCTTCCATCACGCAAAACTCCGCTATGATTTCTTGGACAACGAACGAACTCTCCACCCATCAAGTCGAATACGGCCTGACGACGGGCTACGGGTCCCAGACCGTTGAAAATACCACCCTGATGACCGCGCACTCTCAAGCTCTCTCCGGCCTCTTGGTTTCCACTCTCTATCACTACCGCGTCAAGTCCAAAGACGCCTCCGGGAACCTTGCTACATCAGGTGATTTCACCTTTACAACAACAGCAATAGATACCACCCCGCCCTCCATTCCCACCGGCCTTACCGCCACCGCCATCTCGTCCTCTCAAATCAATCTCTCCTGGACAGCATCCACAGATAATGTTGGAGTCACAGGATATCGTATATATAGAAGCGGAACACAGATTGCCACATCCACTTCCAATACTTACTCCGACACTGGCCTCACTGCTTCAACTCTCTATTCATACACGGTAGCGGCTTATGATGCTGCGGGGAATATATCACCACAATCTTCAGCCGCATCAGCGACAACACAAGCGTCAGCTCCATCCGGACAGATCATTGATCCTTCGAGAAGAATTGATTGGAGTCTGGCGGGAGTTACTGGAGGCATCCCGAACCGCACGACTATTTGTTCGACACTAAATCCGGGAGCCACCGCTTCACAAATTAATAGTGCTATACAGAATTGTCCGGCAAACCAGGTGGTATATCTTAATGCGGGGAATTATAACCTAACCTCCGGCATTACTATGAAAAGTAATGTCACTCTCCGTGGTGCTGGGGCTAATCAAACAAAATTAAACTTCAGCGGATTTACGTCTGGTGTTGGAGGGGGTGGTTCGTATGCAATTGGTGTTGAAGGATACTATGATGCGCAATGGTGGGATCAAGTTCCCGGCCCGAGCGGATCAAATCCGGCAAATATTGAAACATGGATTGGGACGAATGGTCAGAACGGAGTATATACGAAAGGCGCAACCGTACTCAATCTTGGATCTCAGCCAACAGGGAGCCCGAACCTGCAAGTAGGTGATATGCTCTTCCTATTCCAGAATGACGATTCAGCTCCTACAAATGGTTTCTTTGTTTGTTCCAATATGTCGGCAGGATGTTCTCGTGAGGGGTCTGGCTATACGCGGGGAACAGGTCAAAGACAAGCAGTGAAGGTGACAGCTATTAATGGCACCCAAATCACAATCACCCCTGGGATTTATTTGAATAATTATCGTACATCCCAGAATCCGAGAGTGCATTGGTGGGGTAATGATATGCGCGGAGCAGGGATTGAAGATTTATATATAGAAGCAGGATCCGCCAGTCATTACACGAACGTTTCATTCTTTGAAGCAAGTGACTCTTGGATAAAAGGGGTAGTATCCCACGAGACAGGGAGTCGCAATCATATTTTAGTGAACTTATCGAGAAACATTACCGTACAAGATTCATATTTAAATGATGGGTGTTCGGGCGGATGCGGCGGTTCGTCTACTGGGTATGGTGTTGAATTGTTTGCAGCCACAGCCGCTCTTGTCCAAAATAATATTCTTGTAAATGTTGAATCTCCGTTTCTCTTTAGCACAGGTTCTGAAGGAAATGTCATTGCATACAATTACGAGATAGGCGGGGCAACCCACATTCAATCGCACGAAGTCGGTTTTCTCATGAACCTCATTGAGGGGAATGATTCCGGCAATGTTCGCGCAGACACGTACCATGGGAATCAGAATTTCACAACCATATTCAGAAATAGGTTACGGATGACGGGGGAAGCCAATGTTGATCTATGGTCCTATAATCGTTATTTCAATATTATCGGTAATGTTCTTGGAACGAGCAACGCAAACAGGTATGAATGTGTTGCTCCGGATCCGAGCGGTCAATGTTGGAGGTATGCCTCTCCGAGCGTCATTTATCGTCTTGGATATGCAGGAGACAGCGTGAGCGCTCAAGCTGGCGTGAGTAATGATCCTCTTGTTGCAACAACCCTCTTGCGTTGGGGTAACTACGATACCGTTACGAATTCGATTCGTTGGCTCTCATCCGAAGTTCCTTCGGCGCTGTCGCAATACGCAAATCCTGTACCTTCCACTCAATCCCTTCCCGCTTCATATTATCTTTCATCTAAACCGTCTTGGTTTGGTTCTATTCCGTGGCCAGCTATTGGACCCGACATAACCGGAGGTGATATTTCAGGTGTCGGTGGACATGCGTATAAGGTTCCGGCTCAAGTCTGTTACGAGTCTCTAACTGGTGGTATTTCTGGTTTTAACGCCTCAATCTGTTACGCCGGCGCGGTTCCTCCTCCCACCGACACCACTCCTCCCTCCATCCCCACGAACCTTTCTGCCACCGCCGTCTCTTCTTCCCAAATAAACCTTACATGGACAGCATCTACCGATAACGTCGGAGTCACAGGGTACCGGGTCTACCGAGGCGGCACCCAGATCTCCCAAGTTACCTCCGGAACCTCATATTCAAACACCGGCCTTTCACCCTCCACATCATATTCATACACAGTCTCTGCCTACGATGCGGCAGGGAATGTGTCGGGACAATCAACGAGCGCGAGTGCCACCACTCAACCCCTCACTTCCACCAAATTCTCCATAAACGACAGGATCCAGGTATTCACCGGAGACGGCTCTAACTTAAATGTACGCCAAACCGCAAACGGCACTCTTCTTGGCCAACAGCCAGATGGAGCACTCGGTACTGTCATCGGAGGTCCTACATCCGCCGGCAGCTTTACCTGGTGGAACATTAACTTTGACTCTGGAGTAGATGGATGGGCAGCGGAAGATTATCTCATCGCGTATACCGCACCTCCGCCCACAGGACAAATCATTGATCCATCAAGAAGAATTGATTGGAGTAGTACAAACCCCGGCGTTGAGGGAGGCATTCCGAATCGGACAACCATTTGTGCAACATTAAATCCGGGAGCGACAGTATCCCAAATAAATAGCGCTATCGCATCTTGTCCCAGTGGGCAGGTGGTGAAATTGAACGCCGGAACGTATAATCTCTCCGCCATGATTGATTTCGGCGGACACAGTAATGTGACCCTGCGCGGCGCCGGGCCGGATCAAACCCAGTTGGTGTTCAGCGCTGTCGGTCCCAACGGATGCGGCACGAGTGTATGGCCCGCTGTTTGTATAAAAGGAAACGACGGTTGGGCCGGAGGCACTCTTAACTCGACCACATGGATTTCGGGATACACTCAAGGGACAAAAGCAATCACTGTAGGCAGTACTGCTGGTTTGAGCGTTGGTATGACAATCGCGCTTGATCAACTAAACGATACCGCTGATACAGGCGGCATATGGGTCAATGACACTTTTGGTAAGGGGAGTATTGAGGGAACATGTCTCGCGCGGCCCGGCCGGTGTCAAGTACAGCTCGTTCGCGTTACGGGGATTAGCGGAAATACTATTTCGATTACTCCCGGTATATATGCGACTAACTGGCGAGCGGGGCAATCCCCTCAAGTGTGGTGGACCGGCACGATGATCACGGGTGTTGGCGTTGAGGATATAACCCTCAATTATGCGGCAGTCAGTCCTTCTAACCCGACTGACACAAGAGGCATTCTCTTCCACAATGCGACGAATGGTTGGGTTAAGAATATCCGATCTATTCAGTCCGGACGTAATCATGTTGATACGGATATCGCAGCGCATATCGAAGTTCGTGATTCATTCTTTTACGGCACAAAAAATTTGACGGGTGGTTCTCAAAGTTATGGCGTTGAGTTATCTCTCGGCTCGGATAACCTCATTGTCAACAATATTTTTCATAAAATTACATCTCCTGTGATGATGGGTAATGCTGCGGCTACCGTCGCCCTTTACAACTACGGCATTGATATGCTCGGGAATCCCCCGACATGGACAGCATCGTCATGGATGGGGAATCATGATGCCGGCGGTCATATGCATCTTTTTGAGGGTAATGATGGTAATCAAGTGTTGTGGGATACATTTCATGGTGCCGGTGGCAATACGGCAACACTCTTTCGTAACTATCTAAGCGGCTGGGAATCCGGGAGAACCGGAGGCACCATTCCTGTTGCCATCTGGGCTAATAACAGAGCACAAAATATAGTTGGCAATGTGCTCGGAACTCCTGGGTACCACAATACGTATGAAGGGAGTTGTTCGACGTGTTTGTATATGCTTGGCGATGCGGCCTGGGCTGGAAGTACATACCAAGGCGTTTCTTTTGATCCAATGGTTAAATCATCTTTATTGCGTTGGGGAAACTACGACGTGGTGTCAGGCGCGACGCGTTGGAATGCGTCCGAAGTTCCGACCACAGGCATTACATATATTAATGGTAATCCGGTGCCGACAACCCAGACTCTTCCTTCGTCTTTCTTTTTTGCCAATCAACCATCTTGGTGGAGCACACCATGGGGTACGCCGTCATGGCCAGCGATTGGCCCCGACGTATCGGATGGGAACCTTTCAGGCCTTGGCGGCCATGTATATAAAATTCCGGCACGTTTGTGTTATGAGAATACATCACAAACAAATGGTATTCTTAATTTCAATGCAAACAACTGCTACGGTTCAACAATCCCTCCTCCCCCCGACACCACCCCGCCCTCCATTCCCACCAACCTCTCTGCCACCACCATCTCCTCTTCTCAAATCAGTCTCTCGTGGACCGCTTCAACAGATAATGTGGGAGTTACTGGATACCGAGTGGAACGCTGCACAGGTTCTGCCTGCGCCAACTTTGTCCAAGTGGCAACCCCAACAGGAACTTCTTACAATGACACTGGTCTTTCAGCTTCCACAGCCTACAGATATAGAGTCAGAGCTCAAGACGCCGCAGGCAATCTCTCGGGTTATTCAACGATCATCAATGCCACCACACCCGCTGCTGGAACAGGAATCCTTTATTATGTTGCAACAACCGGGAACGATACGAATCCAGGCACGCAAGCGTTGCCATGGAGGACTATAGCAAAGGCTGCACAGGTGATGGTGGGTGGTGACACGACCATCGTGACCGCAGGCACGTATAACGAAACGGTGTCATCCGTAAGGAGCGGATCGGCTAGTGCGAGGATCACTTTTCGGGCATCAGGTGCCGCCGTCACGAACACGTTCCGCGTGAGCCATGACTATATCACGATTGACGGCTTCGAGATCACGGCAGGTGATCGGAACGACATTGACGGCGATAACAACCAAATCCTCAACAACACATTCCACGATTCCAATGATGGCGGGTTCGGCGTCATTCAGTTTAGGGGATCATACAACCTCCTCAAGGGCAACCGCTTCTACGCCTCCACCGGACCAGGGACCGATGCCCCCCAGGTAATTTTCGAGGCGGGGAGCACTAACAATACGGCGGAGAACAATGAACTGGGGCCGCTCGTTGATGCTGACGCCTTCCGCGTCTGGGGCACGGGGCACGTCATTCGCGGCAACTACATCCACGACATCACCACCGGAGGCAACGCGCATACCGATGTCATCCAGACCTTTGGCCTCAATTGCGCAGAACCCTGCCAGTCGCAAGTACTCTTCGAGAAGAACCGCATCATTCAATCGTTGCCGACACAGGGCAACCTCCAGATGTTCATGAGCTCGTGTAGCAATCGCTGTGGGAGTCCGAACCTCTGGGACTGGACTGTTCGGAATAACATCTACGTCAACGTCATTGGGCAGGCCATTCTAGGTATCCCGAACATCAAGTTCTACAACAACACGATCTACGAGTCGGGCACGGGGAACAACCTCGTCCTGGCCATCCGCTGCGGCACTGGCACCCACGAAGCCACCAATGCGCGGGTCCAGAACAACATCATCATCACGCCGTCTAGCGTCAGCGATTATGGCAGCACAGTATCGATTGAGAACTGTTCTGACACCGTACATAGCTACAACCATGTCACGCGCCTGCCGGGCCACACGACGCTTACTAGTGTCCCGTCGGGAGCCAACAACATTAATGGAGGCGATCCGGGGTTTGTAGATGTATCAGCAAATAACTTCCATCTCCAATCAACAAGCCCGAACATCGGCGCGGCCGTGACGCTCTCGGGGTTCTCGGACGACTACGACGGCGTGACGCGTAGCGTCCCCTGGGACATGGGAGCGTTCGAGGGCGGTTCCACGCCTCCCCCCCCCGACATCACCGCTCCTTCAGTTCCTTCCGGACTCTCTGCAACCCCCATCTCCTCATCTCAAATCAATCTCTCCTGGACCGCATCTACTGATAACGTAGGAGTCACAGGGTACCGGATATATAGAGGAGGAACACAAATCGGAACGGTAACAAGCGGCACCACATACTCCGACACCGGCCTTGCCGCATCAACCGCATATTCATACACCATTTCCGCCTACGATGCCGCAGGGAATGCATCGGCACAATCAACAAGTGTGAGTGCAACAACACAGGCCGTCACCCCTCCTCCTTCCACCAAATTCACAATAAACGATAGGATTCAAATATTCACCGGTGACGGCTCTAACTTGAATGTACGCCAGACCCCCAACGGCACTCTTCTTGGCCAACAGCCAGATGGATTACTGGGTACTGTCATTGGAGGCCCTACATCCTCTGGTGGTTTCAACTGGTGGAACATTAACTTTGACTCCGGAGTAGATGGATGGGCAGCAGAGGATTATCTCATCGCATATACCGCACCTCCGCCCTCAGGAGCTCCTTGGTCTGGAATTATCGATCCTGCCCGTGCGACGGATTGGAGGGAAGCGGGGGCTACAATTGTTAGTCGGACAACTCAATGCGGCGCAACTATTGCTGCATATACCGGAACAGCAGCCACAATCAACACCGCAATCGCAAATTGTCCGGCTGGCCAGTTTGTTCAGCTTGGCGCGGGGACATTCACACTCTCAAGCGGAATTACTATAGCAAAGAACGACGTGACTCTTCGCGGTATGGGTGCGTCATTAACGAAATTGAAAATCAATGGGCTGGCATCCTCTTGTGGATTTTTCTATCTTCCATCCTTTTCAGTCTGTAGCCCCACATCCTCCGGACACTCCGGAACGACAAATGGCGGCGGTCCGGGCCCCGACAATTCGACTACCTGGACATCAGGATATGCGCAAGGTACTACGGTCATCACACTCGGCGCATACACCAATCTTACTGTAGGAGCCATGATTTCGCTGGATCAGATAAATGACGCCTCTGACGGTTTTCCGGCGACTGGTGACGTATATGTCTGTGATGGCGCACAGCCCTGCAGTTGGGAAGGTGGCGGGAGTTTCTATCGATTAAACCGCGCTCAACTGGAGCAGCATAAGGTTATTGCTTGCGGAACTAGCACGTCCGGAGCAGCCTGTACCAGCAACACCGTAACACTTGATTCACCCATTATGACGCCGAACTTCCGGGCGAGCCAAAGTCCCGGCGCCTGGTGGGGCAACCCGGGTGTGACGATCGAGAATGTAGGCGTTGAGAATCTTGCCATTGATTTCACCGACGTGGAAGCCCCACCCTACGGAGAAGTCGGCATTATTGTGACTAATGCAATGAATTCGTGGTTTAAAGGCATCAGCTTAATTAATAATGGAAGCTCGGGGTCATTTCTGATGCATTTTCTTCCAATCAATGCCTTGCGTCTCACGCTACGAGACAGCTACATTTACGGATCGGCAGGGCCAGCAGCCAATACCAATTACGCTATTGCCTCAATGAATGTGAGTCGGGTTTTGTATGAGAATAATATTCTCCACCATAATATTGGTTCATTAGTGTCAGATGATCCGGAAACTGGTTCAGTATACGGCTACAACTATATCAACGACGCCTTTTACACCGGAGGCGCACAACCACACAATTCCGGCGATCTGACTAATCTCTGGGAAGGCAACAACTTCGGTACCTTCTTCGTGGATGCCATTCATGGAACACATTTCTTCTATACACTTTTCCGCAACCATATCGACGGCCGCGCGAACAGTCCCACATCACCAGCTGAAGCAGGGGCTGGCGTTGTACTTGCTTCCCATAGCCGTTTCTTCAATTTGATTGGTAATGTCATTGGCTATTCGGGCTTTACAAATTACAGCACGGTCATGGCCACTTCGCGTGACGACTCGCGGATCTACCAATTTGGCTTTATGGGCAATCATAGTGGTACTTTTCTCGGAAATGATCCTAACGTCAGTCGTACTGTTATGCTCTGGGGAAATTGGGACAACGTAAATAACGCCTCACGCTTTCTCGCAAGCGAAGTCCCTTCAGGTATCGCAAACTACGCAAATCCCGTTCCCGCATCCCAAACGCTTCCGGCTTCTTTCTACCTTTCTTCGCGGCCCAGTTGGTGGACGACTCCATGGGGTACTCCCAAGTGGCCCGCGATCGGTCCTGATGTCATTGGAGGAAATGTCACGAATTCTCCCACGGGCGGTCATGCCGATAAGATCCCCGCACGTCTCTGCTTCGAGAACACAATCGTAGACCCGGCCTATCCATTGAGCAGTCCGCGAATTAAACTCTTTGACGCTTCTACTTGCTACACTTCAGTCACTCCCGACACCCAAGCTCCCTCCATCCCCACAGGTCTCACCGCTTCAGCCATCTCCTCATCTCAAATCAATCTCTCCTGGACCGCATCTACTGATAACGTAGGAGTCACAGGGTACCGGATATATAGAGGAGGAA
>Ga0155883_104_pt1 | contig 11607 bp, 14 predicted proteins | sample RifCSPlowO2_01_FD_107537 | JGI IMG/M metagenome (GOLD analysis project Ga0155883, IMG submission 107537) | Candidatus Zambryskibacteria bacterium RIFCSPLOWO2_01_FULL_47_33
TGAGAAGATTGATATCATCGAATGGTCAGCCGAGCCCAAGAAATTTATCGAAGAGGCCCTCTCGCCGGCCAAAATTCTTAATATTGAAATTAACGAAGCGCTCTTGTCGGCGGTAGTCAATGTCTCCGAAGACCAGCAGTCGCTTGCTATCGGTAAGGGTGGGCAAAATGTGCGTTTGGCGGCCAAGCTCACCGGCTGGAGGATTGACATCCAGTCTGCCAAGGGCGTTGAGCTTGCAGTCGCTGATGTTCTGGACCTGCCTGCGCAGGCAGGAGATAATAGGTTATAATAATTCTATGAATCTTTGGCACGATATAGAACCCGGTACGAAAGAGACGATGCATGTCATCATTGAAATTAATAAGGGTTCGAAGAATAAATACGAAATAGATAAAAAAACCGGCCTGATTGCTCTTGACCGTGTGGCTCATACCGCGCAAGACTTTCCTTTCGACTACGGTTTCGTTCCGCGTAGTCTTTGGTATGACCAAGATGCTCTGGATGTAGTGATGCTTACTACTCACCCGCTCTTGCCGGGGATTCTGGTACGCGCGCGTCCTATCGCGCTTATGAACATAATAGATTCGGGTGATAGAGATGACAAAATTATTGCGGTGCCCGTGGATGACCCTCGCTTTGATAAAATGCAAGATCTCAACGATATTAATCCGCACACCCTTAAAGAAATTGAGCATTTTTACTCTACTTATAAGAAGTTGCAAAATAAAGAAGTGGAAGTCAAGGGTTTCAAGGGAAAAGCAGAGGCCCAGAACGCGTTTGAAGAGAGTCTCAAGTTATACACCAAACAATACGGAGACAAATAAAACCTGTTGTCATATGCTATAATCGGGGTGTTGTTAGCGTTACATTAAATCGATCTAGAATGGCAAAACAATATTTGTCCACCCTACTTTTTCTGGCACTTGTCTTCGGAGCATTTTCTTCGGTATCTGCGCAAGAGGCTTCTCTCAACACGTCTGTAAATACCGAGGCTATTCAGGTGCAAGCACAAATGAGAGCGGAGATAGAAGCTAGAAGAGCTCAAGCAGACGAGAGAAGAGAAGCCGCCAGAATTGAAGCCGAAGCTAGAAGAGCCGAAGCTCAAAGTAAACGAGTGGAGTTTCAGCAGGCGGTCGCCAAGCGCCAAGTAGAAAATACCGCCAGAGTTATTTTAGCCACTATTGAGCGTCTGGAGAATATTATCGTTCGACTTGAATCAAGAATGGCTAAAATTAAAGCTCAAGGCGGTGTGACCTCCGAAAGCGAAACGTTTGTGGCTGCCGCTAGGGCGAATCTTTCAGATGCCCGGCTAGCCGTTGATGCTTTCGTCAGTATCGATCTTTCAAGCGAGAGGGCTCTTGAAAACTTTCAGAGAATTCGCGCTACGGCGGCAGAGACTCGAGAGCATATCCGGGCCGCCCATCGCAATCTAATGATGGCAGTGCGTTCACTCAGCTCGGTTGAGATGAATCTAGAGGCCGGCATCTCTGCAGAATAATTTTATTCTTAATTAACCCTGACCATGGAAGAAGAACAAAACAACGTCAATGCGGGTATAGAAGAAGGCGGAGGATTGAGTGGTCCGCTTATCGGTGTGATAGTGATTCTCGCGGTTATTATTTTGGGAGGCCTCTACTTCTGGGGCCAGCGTGCCAGCGACGATGCGATGATTGATGAAACCAGTACAGAAGGCGGCTCTGATGAAACCGCCGCCATTGAAGCTGACCTGGACACGTTCGACATTGAAAGTTTAGATTCGGAATTAAACTAAACGCCTCATAAAGTTGCGCTATCGGGTCCTTTGTTATACTCTAGACCCGTTATGGGTTATTTAATTCCAACCGTTATAGAAAAAAGTCAGTTCGGAGAACGAGCATATGATATTTACTCACGGCTTCTGCGTGAGCGAGTCGTGTTTCTCGGCGGAACGATCGATGACGATGTGGCTAATATTGTCATTGCCCAGCTTCTCTTTCTCCAGTTCGAGGATCCTAAGAAAGATATCTCTCTTTACGTCAATTCTCCGGGCGGATCGGCTTCGGCCACTCTGGCCATGATTGATACCATGAATCACATTAAGCCGGATGTCTCCACTGTCTGCATTGGCATGGCTGCCTCGGGCGGCGCCTGGCTTCTTTCTGCGGGGGCTAAGGGGAAAAGATTTGCTCTGCCCAATGCAGAAATAATGATTCATCAGCCGTTAGGAGGTGCCGAAGGCCAAGCCTCTGATATCGAAATTCGCGCCAAACAGATTCTGAAATTACGGGAAAGTTTGGCTAAGATGATGGCTAAGAATACCGGTCAGAGTTTAGCCCAAATTCAAAAAGATATTGATAGAGATTTCTTTATGAACGCCGAAGAGGCCAAAAAGTACGGAATAATCGACAAGATTTTGTAATTGTGATACACTTCCTCTGTTCTCGCTTTAAAAATAATTCGAAACGTTTCTTAGTTCCTGCTTGACCGCCCTGTCTGCCCGATTCAGCCAATCATGTCTCTTAAATTAGCGCTACTTTTAGCCTTACTTGCCGCGTCTGCCGGTATCGGCTTCGGTTATTTACTGCGCCTCTTAATCTCCCTCGGCAAGAAGGGTTCATTAGAGCTTGATATCAAGCAGATGGAACTTTCCTCTAAAGAGGAAGCCCAGAGGATTCTTTCGGAAGCGGAGACTCAGGCGGAAGGAATCATCCAGAAGATCCAAAAAGAGGCTAAAGAACGTGAGGATCGGGTAAAGAAAACCGAAGATCGTCTCGTGAAGAAAGAGGAATTTCTCGACAAGCGTACGCTTGATCTGGACAAAGAAGCCGAACATGTTAAGGAAAAGGCCGCGGAGATAATTTCTCTCCGGGAGAAGGCAGAGACGCTTGTTGAGGCACATCAGACCAAGCTCTCTAAAGTGGCTGGCCTATCCGCTAGCGATGCCAAAAATGAGCTCTTGAGAACCATACAAAAGGAGGCCGAAGAAGATCTACTCATACGCATGCAAAGACTTGAAACCGAAGGAGAAGAGCGTTTTCAGACGCGGGCCAAGGAAATTCTCTCCACCGCGATTCAGAGATTGGCGGTATCAACAGCAAGCGCGATGATGGGCACGACGGTTTCCTTACCATCGGATGAACTCAAGGGCAAAATTATCGGCAAAGAAGGTAGAAACATTAAAGCGTTTGAACGCGCTACTGGCGTGGAAGTGATAGTGGATGACACACCCAACTCCATCACTCTCTCCTCTTTCGACCCGGTGCGCAGAGTGGTGGCCAAGCTAGCGTTGGATAATTTAATTCTCGACGGGCGCATTCAACCGGCTAAAATTGAAGAGTTCGTAGAGAAAGCCTCGACCGAAATAAATAAGATTATCAAAGAGAAGGGCGAGCAAGCGGCCATTGAATGCGAAATCTACAATCTGGACCCGAAGCTAGTCTCGATTCTAGGGCGTCTCTACTTCCGCTCTAGTTACGGCCAGAACGTACTCGACCACTCGATAGAAATGAGTCACCTGGCCGGCATGATTGCTCGTGAACTTGGGGCGGATGTCCCGACGGCGAGAGCCGGTGCCCTGCTCCATGATATTGGTAAAGCTCTAGACCATGAGGTCTCCGGCACGCACGTTGATATTGGTCGCAGAATTTTAGCTAAATTTAATATTTCTGAAGACATTATCAAGGCCATGCAGTCGCATCACGAGGAGTATCCGTATGAAACCGTTGAATCCATTATCGTGCAGACGGCAGATGCCATCTCGGGCTCGAGACCCGGCGCTCGCCGAGATACCGCCGAACGCTATCTCAAACGTCTTGGGGACTTGGAAGCGATTGCCCTTTCCTTCGAGGGTGTGGAGAAAGCGTATGCTCTGGCCGCGGGCCGTGAGGTTCGCGTCTTCGTCTTGCCGGATAAAGTCTCCGACCTAGAAGCCCAAAAAATGGCCAGAGATATAGCTATTCGCATCGAAGATGAGCTTAAATATCCTGGTGAGATTAAGGTCAATGTCATCCGCGAGAATAGAGCCATAGAGTTCGCGCGCTAGCGGAAAAAAATGGCTTAGTATATAATCGAACGTGTTACAAGTTCAGATTTATCAAATAAAATAGTAGATAATAAATAATGAATAAGGTAGATATTGCAAACGCGGTGCACGCTAAACTTGGCGGCACGAAAGTGCAAGCGGAAGAAGTGGTCGATATTGTCATTGATTCAATCGTCTCTACTCTCAAGAAAGGCGGCGAGGTCTCAATCGCCGGTCTCGGTATCTTCTCGACTAAAGTCCGTGCCGCACGTCAGGCTCGGAACCCTCGTACCGGTCAAGCCATCTCGGTCCCCTCAATGCGAGTACCCAAGTTTCGCCCAGCCAAAGCACTCAAAGAAGCCGTTAAGTAATTTTCCAGCTGGAAAATCAAAAAATCCCCCGAGCATAGTCGAAGGGGATTTTTTGATGGTATAAAAACAAAAACCGCCGAATGAAGTTCATTCGGCGGTGCGAGCATTACACTCGCTATCGGTAGACTACGGAAGAGGGAGAGCGTTGAGGGTATTCGTCTCCTTTCGCCGACGGAGCGCCTTTTCCTCCGCGACAGAGTATTTGATTCCCCTTCTTAGCGCAAGATTCAAGGCGTGGATTCGCAGGCGGCCCTCCTCCCTTTCGGTTCGCAGCTTGACGCACTCGTCCAGCAGCATGAATGGCTCCGGGAGTTTCACCCAGAAGCCTCTCTGGATTTTATTTGCTCCGATCCGGAGAAATTGCCCGCAGGACTTGCACCGCCACCCCGTCTCCGTGAAGCCTGGGTTGTATAGCTTCATAACGCGGTGACAAAGCGGACAGGGGATGTTGTCTATGCAGGCAACCAGATGCTTGTGTCCGCACGAGTAGCCTGAAGTGATGATCTTTATATCCATGGCATCTCCTTATCCTGCCTTCCCTTGCGGGTAAGGGCTTATGGATGAACTTTTTGCGTATATAATAGCACTTTGGAGAGTTAGTGTCAATATAAAATATGACGTTAATTTATGACATAATATATTGCAAAATAAGTAGAATATGATATACTGTTACATATATTATGACAAATAGAAAATCTCATAGAGAAACTAATCCTCTGCTCGGCACCCTTACAGATTGGGGTCTTTCAAGGTCGGAAGCAGAAGTATATCTGTATTTACTGCAAAAGAGCGGTGAAAGTGGCGGGTCTAAGATTGCAATTGGTACGGGGCTACATAGACAGTATGTTTATGTCGCGCTAGAAAAACTCCTGGATATGAATATGGTAGAATCTGTTCCTTTTGGCAAGCATAAAAAATATAAAGCCCGCTCTCCTATCGAGATAGAAAAGATTACTCGCAAACGCAGCGTTGCCGCGAGTGATTTAGTTTATGAATTAAATAAGATTAGCGCCGTTCACAATGACCAGGACTTTGAAGTGCTGCAAGGAGCCAAACAGATACAACAATTTGAAATGGATTATGCGTATGAGAGCGAGAAAGGCAGTGAAGAATTTATTATCGGCGGGCACTCTAAAGGATTTGTTGATCTTATGGGTGATGAGCTTAAAGAATATTTGGAAGAGAAGGAGAAGAAAGAAATAAAAGTTTTTTATTTAGGAAGTGAAAGTGAAAAAAGTTTATATGAAGACACTGTTTTGTCTCACTCAAATCAAGAACGCCGTTTTATGAATGATTTGCCTCAAGGAGTAACTCATATGGTTATCAGAAAAGGTTCTGTGTTATTCTACAGCTTTCTCACTCCTCCGCTGGTCTATGTCATTAAATCTGAAACGGTGGCTGATAACTACAAACAGTTTTTCATGATGCTCTGGAATATAGCCGGAAGAAATTCATAAAGAATGCGGCAGATTTTTGAAATGGTCTGGAAGTCTCGTGAAGAACCCGCTCTCGGGAACAATACACAAAAAACACTTCCTCAATAATCACAACTTTTCTCAATACACTTATAGTATGCTATAGCATATTATAGATGTATGGGGAAACTTGAAGAAGAAAATAAGAAAAGAGTAAAGCGCGGGGAAATTCAGAAGTTAATTTTAAATTCGGTAAAAATCGCAGGAATTTTAAGCGTCGGCTTAGTTGCCCCTCAAGTGATCGGCGCCATGGGGAAACTTGGTCTTCTCCCTAACAAACGCCAGGAAGAAATTGTACGTTCTTCAGCAAGCAAATTAGCGAAAAAGGGGCTGCTCGTATACCAAGACGGCAGATACGAACTGACCGAGGCAGGAGACAAAAGGTTAAGACAGTGGGAGCTACAGGAATATAAATTTAAGCACCCGTATCAATGGGACAAGAAATGGCGGGTCATCATCTTTGATATCCCAGAGAAGAAGAAAAAAGTACGAAATCAAATTCGTAACCTTTTTATCTCCGCGGGCCTTTTCCGCCTGCAAGATAGTGTCTGGGTCTATCCATATGATTGCGAAGATATTGTAGGGCTATTAAAAACAGATCTTGGGGTTGGAAGAGATCTCCTTTATATGATTGTTGACGAAATTGAAAATGATAGACATTTACGCGAAGAATTTGATCTCTCGTAAACAGCATATTCGTTATACATTTATAATATGCTATAGCATTAATTAGATGTAAGAGGTTGACACAAGATACAATACAAAATGTATGAAACTATCAAACAACTACTGGACTTTGTATTCCTCTCGGATTTTTTCTATTTCTTTTTCTTCCTCGCTTTCGTTTTTGGCGCGGGCGGTTTTCCCGAGATCAACTAATTCTTTTGGTTTGAGAACGTGTAACTCTTTGATTCTTTTCTCTAAATACTCATGCGTGTTGAGTTTCGGGTTCTCGAGCACTTCGGAGAGAAGAATTTCCAGGATGAAACCGATGTGTGGACCAGGTCCCGTTCGAGTTATACTCATGATATCGTTCCCCTTTATCATGAGTTGTCTAACTGAAATGGGATCACGCAGGACCTCTTCAATCATGGATTTATATTTTCGCAGACGGAAGGGGGTTTCTTTGGGTCGGCCGGTGCCGATGCGATCACAGATGCGCAGGTCGACAAGATCCCAGATGAGATCAACTCCGACATTACGCACGATACGACGTACGGCGCTTAGAGTAATCTTTTCGGTATCGGAAAAAAACATATGCCAACGTACAAGCTTAACCGCCTTTTCGGTCATTTCTTTTGGGAATCGCAGGTCTGTGAAAATGGCTCTGGCTAGCCGCGCTCCCAGAACCTCATGGTTGTAGAAGGTCCACTGACCTTTGAGCCACTTCCTCGTATGAGGTTTGGCCACGTCGTGAGCGAACGCGGCCAGGCGCACATGGAGCGGGAAGTTCTTCTTAGCGGCGTGATTGAGAGTGCGAAGCAAATGTTCCCAAACAGTGTAGGCGTGCGCTTGGTTTTGTTCCACTCCTATCCCCTTTTCAAACTCTGGCGAAATGAAATTCAAGAGTCCCAGACGGGCGGCTAGGTCAAGAGCATGTGCCGGCGTATTCGACATAATAATTTTTGTAAACTCATCACGCACGCGCTCGCGGGAGATATGTTCCAGAAGTCCGGCGTATTTCGTTATTGCCATTTGAGTTTCATGTTCTATAGCGAAGTTTAGTTCGCTCGCCAAGCGGAGTGCCCGAAACATACGCAGAGCGTCTTCACCAAATCTTTCCTCTGCGTTGCCTACGGTGCGGATGAGTTTTTTCTCAATGTCGACTTCGCCTCCAAACGGGTCAAGTAATTCCCCTGTCTCAATATGATAAGCTAGCGCGTTCATAGTGAAGTCCCTGCGCGCCAAGTCGTTTTCTATGGTCTTGCCCCACTCCACTTTGTCCGGTCGGCGGAAGTCAGAGTATCCTGACTCAAGTCTGTAAGGAGTAATTTCAACCACCCTCAGAGATTCTTTACCCGTTTTCTCATTGACTACCCCGACTGTACCATATTCGTTTTCGTAAAATGTCTTTGGGAAAAGTTTAATAATGACCTCGGGCTCCGCATTTGTGGCGATATCCCAGTCCCTTGGTTCGATAAGCTCACCATAAACGGCTCTACGCACCAAATCGCGCACACATCCGCCCACCAGAAAATTCTCAAATCCGGCAACGCTAAGAACTCGTGAAATATCTTTCACCTCTTCCGGAATCTCAAATTTATGTCTGGTCTTTTTCACAGTTAGGACTTGTCCACTTTATCAAAAAAGGGGTACAATATAAACCATGTTTCAGTTTAGACTGCTGCGAATGGCATTCGTGCCTTGGATGATTTTTGCATTCGCCGTAGCCTCAACGGGTGTTTACTCGTTCATTACCGTTCCAAGCGTAGAGGCACTGACCACTTTTTCGATCAAGGCAGGTGGCTATTACGGTAACGGCGCGAGCCTCTCTATCTCTGGACTTGGGTTTACGCCAGAGGCAGTCATTGTCAGATCTGATGCCGCGCTAAGCTCAATATGGCAATCGTCAGCCGCGTCCGGAACTACCGCTACGTATCTAGGCATTGTCACCGCGGACAACACGGGATCCGGAATCGCCTTGAGCGCAGATGGGTTTACGGTGTCGCCAGTCCCGGAAACCAATACCGTCAATATCCACTACACGTACTTTGCGCTCGCCGGTTCTGGCTGTTCGCCGGAAGGCATGCTGTGTGTCGGTCTGTATACGGGTGATGGCACGGCTTCGCGGACTATTTCTGTGGGAAACTCTAGTACCTCGACGGCTTCGAATGTAGTAGGGAGTTTTACCGTTGGATTGGCGGATAATACGAATGGCAACGTCTATCACTATGTCGCATTTAAAAATGTCACGCCAGTCCCCGCTTATGAATCGGTTCCGTCAAGTGGTGGTGGTAGTGGGTCTCCAACGACGGGAGGAGGAAGCTTAACAGGTGGTAGCGATCCTGGAGATCCGGGACAGAGCAGCGCGACTCCAGGAGACGTCGGAACTGTAGGAGAAAGCACGGGTGAGACTGGAGTGGCGCCATCGAGCGAGTCATCCAGCAGTGTTTCTGTCAGTGATGCCGTGGGTTTTGGTATCAGTAACTCGGTTACGGGTGCCGTCGCGAGTGCCATAGGAATAGGTCCAGCTCCTTCCAGTCCTGCGGCGGTGGGGATGAGCGCCGTCGGTCTGGGACTTTCGATGGGGCTTGGTCCTGTTGGAATGGCGGTAGCGATTGGACTGGCCATTGCAGATGCTGTGACAGATGGCCAGGTGAGTAACTCAGTCGACGCCGTGACGGGGGGTCTATTTAGCGCTATTGGGAACGCGGTTATAGGTGTGGCAAATGCAGTCACGGGTTTCTTTGGGGGCCTCTTTGGGGATGAAGGGACACCTGTGGGTGAGCCAGGCTATGGACTTGGCGAGTCTGCTCCAGGCACACCTGGCTCATCCGCGGGTGTTGGGTCTGGCACGGGTGTTGGGTCTGGCGCAAGCGGTGATCCGGGTACCGGTGGCGAAGGTCCGGGCGGCCCGGGCGCCCCTGGCGATGGGAGCGGTGGCGATGGCGGTGGTGATGGAGGCAAATGATATAAGCATAAAATATTTTGACATTACTCGATATTAATATAGACTGAAAAAATATATGAGAGTCATCATCGCACTTATTTTCATTATCGCGCCGCTCCTCTTGGCATATGGTCTGCGAGTGTTAGTGATTCGCTGGTGGAAGAAAACGCACCCAAAGGATATCTAGATCATCAGAAAAAGTTTCCGTGCAGGATGCAAATTTTTTTTCTTTTCACAATCTCAACAGTAATCCTCGGGTTCTCCTACTGGGTCGAACCATTGTGGGTGCTTGTCTTCTTTGCCTTCCCTCCTTTCATCCATGGAGTGAGAAAAGTCTTAGAAGGCAGCATGATAAAAATACTGCTCTGGGGAATGTTGGCTGGAGCGCTTTTTCTTATTTTGGGGCTTCCGCCGCTTCTGGTCGTTGAGTCAGAAGTTTTCCAGACAGCACCTGCTGCCGGATTGATGTTTTATGCCGGGTTAGCCGGTTTTTTCGCGGCGGCCTCTCTCGTGTACGGTGGCGTATTTGGCCTCCTTTTTGCATTACTAAAATTTGCTAAAGAGAAAATATCCGCTCCCTCTTTAGTCCTCTTTGTGTTTCCTGTTTTGTGGGTCGGAGCTGAACTTGTGATTCGTTATTTTACTTTCGGATTCGATTGGTGGCTTGTCGGCATTCCGCTTATCGCTGCTGGCCCGTTTCGCGAACTGGCAACTATGGGCGGTGTGCCTGTCTTGAGTCTCGTTGTGGTTCTTTCAGGCAGTCTGCTCTATGCGGCGTACAGTTTTCGTCCCTTGATACAGCGCGTCACAATCAGTATTTGTTTACTCGCATCAGCGCTCATAGCTTTTTTCTTGTATGGCATTATCCTGTTCCGGGTGGAGACGATTCGGTATCCGGAATACCTTCCACCGGTGGCAATTCTTCAGCCAAACGTAAAATTTCCCGACGTGTATCCGGTCGAGAATGATGCATACTACGGTACTCTCATCAGAGAAGCCCTTACCCGCAATCCCGAGATCATTATTTTCCCCGCCCAAATCCTCTCGACGGTAACGCTCGGAGAGGAAATCTCGAAGGATCTCTGGGTACGTCTCATTGGGCGCTCACTTGTCGACTCAAATGTAACGGTTATTTTTTATATTCCCATAAAAACAGAGGATGGTGTTACGTACCAGACAATGTTTGCGATTAAAAGAGGCGAAGTCATAGGGCAATACCGGAAAGAAGTCCTCTTTCCAGTGTCTGATTATCGTCCCGCCGGCTTCTATAAATATCTTTTTGGAGAACCTAGCTACACTATTTCCGCTTTTGACAAAGTGTCTTCAAAAGAGACCAATGGTCTTCTGACGCCTGATGGCTTTGTGACCGCCGCTATTTGTAATGAACCATTCTCGCGAGAGACGGTTCGGCGCATCAGACGACTAGGCGCCCCGATACTGGTGGTTTCCGGAAGCGACAGACCGTTTTTAAGCGATTTGATATTTAATGGCACGCTTCGCATGGCGCGTCTGCGCGCCACCGAGGCGGATGTGTGGATTTTTCGAGCTTACAAAACGGGCGTTTCGGCGGTCATCGCGCCAAATGGCGAAGTGCTCTACCGACTGAACCGAAATGAGCGAGGAGTTATATTCTTCGGAGAAGGAGACGACGGTGTAAAAAAATTCTACTAATAAAGCGCGCAAAAGCAGGCGGGGGGCCGCGCCGACTTGTCCCGCCGAAGTTTTAACGAAGGCAGATGACAATTTCCCTCCTACGCTTTCAGCTACGGACGGGCAAGCAAGTTTTTCTTTGGCGGCATTTTAAAATCAATAGATGTTCACACCCAATATGTTGTTAAGTTTCAATCTCAATTTATCAATTTGCTTTTGGCACTTTGTGGTCGGTTCTGTGCCAGACGGAGGAATACCGCAACTGATTTTATTTTCTTTGTCATCAAGCGATACGGTAATTCGATATGACGCTTGGTCCGGTACAAGCGGTTCTTTAGTAAAATCTTGCGATTGCAAATTTACGAGACCAACATCCGAAATAGTTTTGCGAATACCGTCTAACTCTACTGGAAGCAATGAGCGTTCAATTTTATTCGCTTCTTTTGCGCCGCCCTGCGTTGTTTCTCGATAAGTAATATGAGCACCAGAAATTTTAACTTC
>Ga0155883_119_pt1 | contig 7148 bp, 7 predicted proteins | sample RifCSPlowO2_01_FD_107537 | JGI IMG/M metagenome (GOLD analysis project Ga0155883, IMG submission 107537) | Candidatus Zambryskibacteria bacterium RIFCSPLOWO2_01_FULL_47_33
GCTATAAACTCTTTATCTGTTGGCTTGAAAGACTCCTCTTTGGGACCATAATAATTCTCTACAAAAAATACTTTTACCCTCTCCAATCCATAAGGTAGAGACCAGATGTCTCTCTGCCACTTAGTGCTAAAGATCACTGCGCTTACATGATGTAGAGTCCACTTGGTAATTTTAAAAATAAGACGCTCTTTCCAAGACCAGGTTTCTCTGATGGTTTTATAAAAGTCTCTTAACAATACTTTATCTCTACTCCTCTCGACATATCCCTCCCAGAGAAAATCTCCGCCGGTCCTGATAATTATTTTCTTACCAAAAATCTTTGCCGCCGAGGTAGCTGGCCAGCCTACGCTAAAAGTATCGAGAGCAAAGATAAACTCAGACCACAAAACAGCCGGCAAAATTTTCAAAAAGAAGTAGAAATGCCTAACGCCGCTAGGCAAAGAATGCTCCAAACGAAATGTCTTAACCTTCACCTTATGGTCAGTTCTCTCCCATTCTTCCTTTAGATTCTTGGCGTACTGGGCAGGCCCGCCTATGGCTGGAGGATATACTCCGGTCGTGATAAGTATCCGCATCCTTATACCTTATCAAAAACTCGGGATTTCATCTCTCTGGCAATCAAGTTCCAGTCGTATCGTTCCCTGACCATTTTGCTCGCATTTTCTACTATCCTCGCCGTGAGCTCCGGATTATTTATATATTCCATAACTTTATCCACGATACTTTTCGGGTTATCAACTTCACAAAACAGACCTGTTTCTCCATCTTTCAGAAAATCAGGGATTCCGCCAACCGGTGTTGCAATGACAGGCAAGCCGGCAGCCATAGCTTCAATGAACGAGTTGCCCATTCCTTCGGAAAGCGACGGTCTCACGAAGATATGAGCTTCATGCAAATATTTTGGAATCTCGTCTTGAGACACATGGCCCACAAATTCTACCAGCAATCCAGTAGCCAAGAGCTTCAATTCCGATTCAAGCGGACCGGCGCCAAGAATTCTCAATTTAACATTAGGCAGAAATTTTAAAGCGTTGATAATATCTTTTATTCCATTCTTTTCCACCAAACGTGACGTGGTAATAAGTGTTATGTTCCCTTTGTCCAAAGCTCGGCTTTGGACATTAGAAGCGAACTTCTTAATGTTTACACCGTTGGGAATTATTTCTGCTTTTCCTATATAGCCAAGTCTTCTCGCCCTATCTAGAAGATATGTACTTATAGCGGTCAGAGCACCAGAGCGCTTGAGCGCCAATTTCCAAGAAAGATCAATCAGACCGAGCCATCTATATTGCAAATGTTTTTCAGAGTCTCCTTCTTGTAACGTCAGGATGATAGGTACTTTTTTCTGAAAAAAATTGGCAACGTATGCGGCACCACTTGCGAAGGTGACCATAATACACCAGAAGAAATCATAATGATTTTCTTTATTCAGACGTAAAGCGAAAATAGCACCGTGAAATGGCAACAGTAATTTATCTAGCAGTGAGAAACCTAAGCCCAATCTATAGATATTCACGTTCCCCCTTTTTTCAACCGCAGGCAAATCATTTTTCTGCTTTGCGGTGATTAGATCGAATCGAATATCCATTAAACGATCCGTAATTTCTTTCACTGCCACTTCTGCACCACCAACAAATGGATAATAAGATGTTGAAAATATTAAAATTCGCTTAGGAGACATCGAGGATTTTCTTGAGTTCTTCCGAACTAGGACCATTTGTTACTTTAGGCGGAGGCGAAGCAGACAAATTCGAGTCGCGTCGGAGCCCGCCACTTGCGGGTAAAGCGCGAGAATTTTCTGGCTTCGCCGGAGCACCTGCCCCTACCACTGCTTTGAGCGCCTCCCGCAAATCAGAGACGTGCTTGGCATCTGGTTTACGTTGATTATCGGTCTTGGCATTGAGACTCCCGAGGGAGATACTTGAAAGCGGTTTTCTCTCCGGCGGTCGCGCCACTGGGAGCACGGGTGGAGGAGACACATGGACTGTTTTAGGCGGGGCGGTCCTTATCACCACGCGACCTTCTTCGTGCCAATCGATGATACGTTTTTCAACCTCGCTTCTCGGCTGGGCGAAGGTCTTGCGGGAATATTCTATTATTTTGTCTACATGAGAAACTTCTGGCGGCCCTATCGGCGACAGAGTGGTAGCAGAGAATGGCGCTGAACTCACCGAGTCTATCATCAGTTTGAGATAAATCTGCCGCAGTCCGAGACTGACAAGATCCTCGGCAGTAAAGGTGGGCGCGAACTCCTTTTCAAGCACATCAGCATCATAGGCCCCGACACGGAAGACTATCATCGTACCAACGTTGCCAAACACGGCATCGCGCACTTCTTCATCCATTTGCTCTATATACTGATGAGCCATGGTTAAATTAAGCTTGTATTTACGGGCTTCCGACAAAATATCAGCGAAGGATCTGTCGGCAAAGGATTGGAACTCATCTACAAAAAGGTAGAACTGCGGCAGTTTGGCTAGGACAGAGGCCTTCTCGTCCGAGCGGGACATAGCTGCGAGATACAGTTTAGTAATGAGCATGGAACCGAGGAGCCTGGCATTGCCCTCTCCTACCCGGCCTTTGGCTAAATTCACTATCATAATCTTTTTCTCGTCCATAATCTCTCGGAGATTAAAGCTTGATTTCGACTGCCCGATGATGTTTCTAATCAGGGGATTGCCGGCAAATTGACCTATTTTGTTTTGGATGGCGGGCGTGGCTTCTTGGGTATATTTGTCGGTATATTTAGCGTACTCGTCAACCCAGAAGCTCTTGACCGATACGTCGGTGACATTAGAGACCACCTTGTTCCGAAATCCCTTGTCAGTATACATACGGTTAACAGCCAGAAGCGTTGCTCCCGGATACTCAAGCAGAGCCAGTAGCGTGTTCTGCAGAATGTAGGCCATGCGCGCTGACCAAGCATCCTCCCAGATTTTCTCGAAGACAGACATGAGACCGTTAACGACCAAATGGCGCTTGTTTGGTCCGACGTCTTCCATGATATTGAAAGACACGGGATACTCCATATCGAAAGGTGCGATGTAAAGCACATCTTTGATACGTTCTTCGGGCACATATTCGAGCAACTTTTCCGCCGTACCGCCGTGAGGATCGATGAATGCGAGACCATTGCCGCTCTGAATATCCTGGATAGCCATGTTCTCAAGGAGGGTGGACTTGCCCATGCCGGTCTTACCTATGACATAGACATGCTTAGAGCGATCACCAGCCTTGATGCCAAATTTTTTGTGGTTGTGCCGCGAGTCTGTCTCGGCAAAATACGTTACTTTGTTAGAGTCATCCATTTCTCTAATTATACCCCACTTCGCTAAAGCTACGAGGGGCAAGCAATAAAAAAAGAAAGGCCGAGGCGCGCACACGCGCCCCGGCCCGAAAACGCCAACTTTTGGAGCTAAGAACTCGCGAGGAGGGCCGGACTGCCGCCGCCCCACCTGTTCCCGAGCCAGTGCCGTCCCACGAGCACCCGGCCGTCGATCCAGTAGAGGAACGCGACGTCTGCGTTGCCGTCGGAGGTCCACTTGGATTTCCAGAGAAAGACGACCTTCCTCTTGTACTCCTCTGGGTAGGTAGCGGGGTTGGCGAGCCAGCCCTTGACCACCTCGTCCCCTAGGGAGAAACAGCGGTTGATGAGTTTCGTCTCCTGGAGATGTTTTTCCAGATCGAAGCCTATGACCCAACCGCTGATTTTCTGGGCAGGGGCGAGGTAGAGGGTACGCGTGGGCCCAAGCGCCTTGCAGAGGACGTTAGCAAGCGCACCCTGATCCTTAATCCAGCGCTGTGCCGCAACTGAATCCAGATTCCGGGGAAGCTGGCGAACAACAGCGGAGGCAAATTCCGCGAACTGTTTGGTGTCCATGACACTCTCCTTTGGTTTGACTTACCTCTTATCCGGCGGAATTGCCGAACTTAAGGATTACCTTTCAATCTGTTTAAAATTGTACACCCTACAGCTACTATTGTCAAGCAGTAGTTATTGAGTTCTTTTTAGACCTAAAAATAAGGCTATTCTGGTAAGAGGGCGGAGGCGGTGTATTTATTGCCAGCGTTCCAGAGCATCCATGAAGTTAAGCCAACGTCGTAAGTTGCTTGGATTTGAGACTGGACTTTATCCGGACCGTAGGTTGCACCGAGGTTGAAATCTTGGAGCCAAGGCCGCATCTTTGATAGGGTGGTCGAGGCAAGACCTTGCCGGATATTCCAAGCTCTTTCCCTGTTGACGGCGCTCGACATAGCAATCTTGACCACCTCATACGGATGCTCGGCGGGATTAACAAAACCATTCCAAGTAGCCGGATAGTGGGAAGGATAGACCATCGGACTGATATAGTCGAAATAAGGCAGAGCTAGTTCGAGCATTTGGCCGATATTCATATCATTCTCCATAGTGGTGGTCATACCGAAAAGATCTACAGAAAGTTTGGCGCCCGTATCCTCTAAATTATCGCGTAGGTATTCGAAAAAGCCCTCAAGCATCTTAGACTTTGTGGTCGTACCCAGAGCCCAAGTGTAGAGCGCATCTCTAATGTCGCCGTCGGAAGGATAGCGGACGTAGTCATAGTTGAGTTCGTCGAAGCCGAGCTCATAAGCTCTCTCTGAAAGTGTCACGATATAATCCCAATATGGTCTTGCCCCTACATCGATGAAAGAAAGTCCCTTATAGTCTTTCCAGACCTCTCCATCACTCATCCTTTTAACTGCTAATTCTGGAAAAAGTCTGGTGTAAGAGGGATCCTGGAACACAGAGATGCGGCCGATGACATAAATATTTGACTCATGAAGTGTTTGAATGAACTCGCGTATGTCGGAGACTATGCATCCGGATTTGGTCTCTGTTCTGGGAAATTCGTTTGGAAATGAAACTACCCCTGTGTAGTCCTTGATATCTATGACCACCGCATTCAATTCAGTGGTTTCAATAAGGGTCTTGAGATTCTCGCGCCAATGCTGGTTACTGGCAACACAGGAGGTCATATAAAGCGCCTTGAGAGGTTCGGGAGTACCAAGATGGGTCACTCTAATAATCTGGGGTACAATTGAACTCGCCCAGGGTTCTCCCGAAGGGTCTACGGACGAAGATGCGTGGTATGTCGACTCTAGAAAGAACGGCGTGAAGTAAATAAGCAGGATGACGAGAACCCCTGCGATGGTGACCAAGATAAAACTTCCCTCTAACTTTGGCATATTAGAGAGATTTTCCCTGGAGGACTTGCTTTTCTACCTCTCTCTCTGCTTCTATCTCGGCCTCTCGACGTCTGTGGATCTGGCGCCTTTGAGCCTTGGCCTTGAGACTAAGACGCTTGTCGATACTAGCCCAGATTAAAAGTAATACTATGGAGAATCCGGTCACTACTTGGAAAAACGACTCCCAGAGACGAGGAAAACCAAGCAGGGGTAGGAGAGCGATGAATACTCCGAGAATGATAATAATCCTATTTTTCGGCATCACAATATTATAGCAGTGCGCGCACTTGGGGTCGAACCAAGGACCTTTCGAGTATCAGTCGAATGCTCTACCAACTGAGCTATGCGCGCCAGTCCCGCCGAAACTTTCCTGTCCGCCATAGCTTTAGCGACGGCGGGAGTGAAGGCGGACACAAGAGAAATATAGCAAAAATATGGCCCCTAAACAAACGAAAGGACCCGGGCAGTTGTTACATCGCCCGGGCCCCAATGACGTTACTTCTCCCCCATGCGCTTACTTCTTACTCACAGCGTATGAGGGACATTTCTCGGCATACCCCCCGAGGTGATACCTCCCCACGACGGCACCGAGAGATATCTGATTCCCTTCGGAATCGAACGCGCAGAGTTTCTCACCACGTAGATCGTACCAGACCGTGGGTAGTGAGAAATTCCACATCAGCGAGAACGCGACCAGAAGCCCGCATGCAGATACGGCAAGGCAGACCAGAACTTTTTTCATCGTGATTATCTCCTCGGTTTGGTCAGGGTTAGGAACAGAAGTCTCACAATATTATACCATACTTCTATATAAAAAGTCAACGAAAAACCGCCTAGTTTAAACACTAGGCGGTTTTTCTTATCGTTCTCTATTTTGTTCCGTAACGTCTTTTCGTATTGTCAGACCATTTTTAGGACTATGGTCTTCGTCCACCCCCACTTCGCATAAAGCTTCGCGGGGATATCGACACTATAATCTCGTTTTACCGAGAGGTTTCAAATTGAATTACTCCACGAGCAGCTTCCGCTACCCGTGCCTTGTTACGACTTAGTCCTTGTCATTGAGTTTACCGTAGGCTCCCATAGGGGGACTTTGAGCACTCCCAACTTCCCTGACTTGACGGGCGGATTTCACTTTTTGGAACATTGTGAATCCCCACGTAGCGAGCGGATTTCCCGCACTACGCGAGTCCTACAAAAACGTAGGTACATTTTTGTAGGCTTTGTCCTTCAGATCACTATGATATATCATAGTGTTCCTACTACGACGCAGCTGACTTCTCATGTGCATAAGTTTCCATTAACACATGAGATCTCCTTGGGTCATTTGTCATTCTTTTCCGGACATCCTGATCGAGACTTGACTAGGTGCTTCCCCCAAACTCACCGCTGGGGTCGCACATCTCTTTTTATGATTAGGCTGTCTTTTGCTACTAGGCTCCTTCAGTCCACGTCTCACGACAGAGGACCTACCCGTTCGCTACTCTTTCGAGGTTGGATTTAAACCAACTAGACCTTGACAAACTGCCAAGCGCATTTAATTCTGAGTACAAGACTTGAGAACGTATTCACCGCGGTATAGCTGACCCGCGATTACTAGCAATTCCGGCTTCAAGGGGTCGAGTTGCAGCCCCCTATCCGAACTGACGCCGCTTTTCTTAGGATTAGCTCAGGATTACTCCGTCGCGACCCGTTGTAGCGGCGATTGTATTATGCGTGTAGCCCAGGGTATCTAGGGACATGCTGACCTGGCGTCATCCTCGCCTTCCTCCCCCGTTTCAGGAAACTTTGAGTTCAGAAGCTCTGATTCAGAGGCTCAACCTCTCTTAATGCATGAGGAGGTTGAGCCTCTTGAGCTTCCAAGTTTGCTGAAACGGGGGCAGTCTCGCCAGACACTTGTAACTGGCAACGAGGGTTGCGTTCGTTACCCCACTTAAGGGAAC
>Ga0155883_121_pt1 | contig 5971 bp, 4 predicted proteins | sample RifCSPlowO2_01_FD_107537 | JGI IMG/M metagenome (GOLD analysis project Ga0155883, IMG submission 107537) | Candidatus Zambryskibacteria bacterium RIFCSPLOWO2_01_FULL_47_33
TGACACCGAGAACAACCGGTAAGAAAATTGGTCTAAGAAGAAAGTTTCTTGATGCAAGCGGCAGAGTGGCGGCGGTGTTGAAGAAATGTTTTTCTATTTTCAAGAAAAAGAAGAAAAGAAAAATGGAAGCCCCCAAGGTCAAGATAAAAGCGGTAGAGAAATTGATGATGACAAGTAGCGCCGTCGAAAGCGCGAAGATGCCATAGACGAGAATCCGGATGGAGGGCTTCATCGGAATCATGCCGAGGGAGAAAGCCGCGAAGACAGACAAGAGCCCGAAGGAAACGGCTAGGTCGGTCCAGTTACCGATGGGATTACCCATATTGCCGAAGAAGTTCCCTAAGACCAAAATATCACCGCCCCAGAGGACCTTAATGGTCACGAAAAGGGCTACGACCGAAATGGAGATGAAGAAAGCTACCAGAGCTTGGAGAGAACGCGTAGTATTGGAAAAAATCACGGCCGCGAGTACCAAGATGAAAGCACCAAGTAGCATGAAGCCGAAGGTCCCGACTTCAAAGTTGTAGCCCAGAAGCGAGAGAGAAGAGGGCGTCGCTAAGAAGGCAGAGAGTAAATAAACCGGGGGCAGGAGGGCGACAGTGAAAACAAACGGATGCCAGGGGACATCGAACTTCCCTTCTCGCCAACCTTCTAGCAAAAATACCAGGACAATCGCAAGGACACCGAAGACGGCAAGCGCTGACTTGGCCACATCCAGATTGAGAGCGCCTCCGGGAATAAAGAATACTGGTAATAGAAAGAGAAGCGCGAGAGTGATGAGAAAGCTGGTTTGGTGAGTTTGAGGCATGGAAAGACTGGTAAATTAAATCTATTAATACATCCATTGTACCACAACACAAAACACCTTTGCAGGTGTTTTGTGGGTATCTATAAGCCGAATTCTGTATCAGTACGCCATAGCTTTAGCGTAGGCGACTAACGATAGTTATTTGTCTAGCCCCGACGTTACCGTCGGGGTCAAGCGGCACTCCCGCGATTCGCAAAAGCGAATCGGGGCACGGCCTTGCATTCAGGTAAGGATTTTGCCGTTTCAGCCGGACTTAACCGGGTCGTTTCTGCTCGCACCTCTAAGATTACTCCCGATGGGAATTACCCATTACCCTTTTGTGAAATTGCGCATGCGCGACATCTCACAATGAATGTTCGGACTTTCCTCCCCAGCTTACGCCAGAGCAACTATCCGATACCGCGCTGATTATACCATTAACTATTTATAAAAATCAACTGCCGGATTACAAGAAAGAACTACTGGCTGAAAGAGTGGATTTATAAATACATCGCAGAGTTTCATACCGACAACTTCCCCATCACTACCGATGAAAACTTTTAATAACCATCCCCGCATGGTCTCGTCCGAAAAATACTGATCAAAAACAAAGTTTCCTAAACTATAGACAATAAGACTGTCCTTATACTTTTCCGCGCTCTGAGTTACGTGAGAATGACTGCCAATGACCAAATCAGCACCTGAATCCACAGCTGCGTAGCTCAATTTTCTCTGCCTTTCGTTCGGCTCTCTTTGATATTCATCTCCAAAATGAAAATAGGCAACGATAAAATCAGCGATATCAGTGTTTTGGGCAGATTGGATACTCTCCCTTACTTTCTCTTCCCTAGCCAAAGCGATATTTCCTCCTTCGTAGATGCCCGTACTTTCAGTAAAAGCGAGAATTGCAACTTTGAATCCATCTACATCAAAGACAAGAGGTTTATATGCCTCTTCTGCGGAAAGACCCGCGCCAACATGGCTGATCCCTGCTCTGCCCAGTCTGTTTATAGAGTCTCTAAGCGCTTCCTCTCCCCAATCTCCGGCATGATTGTTCGCCAGGGACAAAACACTAAATCCAGCATATAAAAGAGCATCAATTACGTCCGGATTCATGCGGAAAGAATAGAGGGCACCCAAATCCCTACCTTTGTCGGACACCGGTCCTTCAAGATTACCAAACAGCAAGTCAAGATTATTAAGTTCTTCTTGAGAGCGTTCAAAGATAAACTTGAAGTCGCCTCTGCCATTGATTGAGACTACCTGCCAAACCCCTCGGTCAAGCATAATATCTCCGACAAATCCTAAAGTAATAGCCGGGTTGTCGGCAGAAGAAGTTTCGTGACTAATAACCGACGCTAGGTTCTCTTTACCAACCTCTAATGCATATCCATGGTCCCCGTAAATATTATCGAAAAATAAATTGGACGAGAATGAGACCAAAAAATAAATCAGAGTGAATTGCGCCGCAAACCTTACGACAAATTTAAAACCCGTTCTATCAAATTCAACTTCCATCTTCCAATTCTACCATCTACTTCCCTGCCGACATATTTATCTATTGTTGCTGCCCTAGCTGTTCTGAAAGCAAGATTATAAGTTGTTGTATTAGGACAACAAGTTGAGCTTTGATCTGTTGGATAAGAGCCTGGCGCTCGGTTTCGGTAAGAGCACCGACTGAAGGAGACACCCCTCCTCCGCCAGAGGCTACGGCGGGCAAGGCATAAAGTGCGTTGAGTTTGGCTCGGGTTGATGGCCCGGCAATACCGGTCTGCTCAATGCCGTATTTAGCTTGAAATTTGCGAACAGCTTCTTGGGTTAAAGAACCGTAATAGCCAGTAATGAGAGCTTCTGGATAGACACCATCTCGAAGAAGCAGTTGCTGAAGGAGGGTAACTTGGGGTCCGCTCATGCCAGGACCAAATGGTCCAATAAGAGTACCGGAGATCGGTTGTCCCGATGGAATAGTAATAGGAAAAATAGGAGCAGTGACTGGCTGGTAAGTTGTACTGCCACCACCACCAGAGGAACTACCGCCGCCACCCGAAGACCCTGATGAACCAGTACCACCAGAGGAGCTGCCGCCAGACGAAGAAGGAGTATTTACAGTATAGGAACCATTAACCACTGCGGTCAGGATATCGGAACCGTTGGAAGCAACATTTGAATCAGTGGTGTTTAGAGCTGTGTGGTTAAAGGTGACAGAGGCATTTCCGGAAGCCACCGCCTTGAAGGTAATAGTGGCCAGACCGCCGGAACCTTTATATTGACTCCCTCCGGCAACCACTTGGGAAAAGGCGACTCTGCCTACGCTAGCATTAATACTATTGGCCAGAGTGGAGGGCATCAACGTTCCAGGAGTGACTTGCTGCGCTTGTAGCAATGCCGGATTATAGTTGAGATATCTTATATCTACTCCATCTATCGATGCCCCTTGGGTGTCCAGATTTATGGAGATAGTAAAAGTGTCTCCTACATTGACACTTTGAGAGCTTGGCGAAAGACTTAAGGTGGCGGCAGATGCTATGGAAGGAACTAACAATGTACTCGCTATTAAAATTGCTTTCTTCATCACTTTAAACTTTGATTTATAATTTTTCATTTTGATTTCTATATTTTACACTTTTTCTATTCTCCTATAAGCAACCAGTTGTTGGAAAGATAGGCGAAGTCGAGAGAATTGACGGTACCATCTCTGTTGACATCGGACAATTGATCGGAGACACCCCACTTGCCGTTCATGTAAGAGAAGTCCAGAGAATTAATAATCATGTCGCCATTGAAGTCCCCGACTGGCAGACTGGGAAGATTTACGTCTAATACCGATGTTGTTATCAAATCAACGCTGGTCAAGACCTTGGATAGATAACCAAGTATTACGGGACGGAAAGTAACGGTACCCGGCAGGCCGCTCGGTACATCTATAGTATATTCACCGGAAATGTTGGTGTTTATACTTGCTTGGAAAACTACTTCGCCATTTGAGGGATCAATAAATTCTATGGTACCCATTATGTTTTTTCTATTTGCCGGCGCGCCTTCCAGATTTACAAGCACTCTTCTCTGCACAGAAAGGGACAAGAGGGGCGTTGTCGCAAAAACACTGGAGCTTCGAGACGAAATATTGCCGGCATTATCAACGGCGGTTACTTGATAGCTGTAAGTAACGCCCGGGGTCAAATTGGTATCGAGATACGCGGTAGAGACAGTAGTGTTTAGAAGAGTGCCTCCGCGGAAAACTTGGTACTCTAACACTCCGGATACAGCTTGGCCGACTCCAGTAGGATCAGTGGAAGTGTTCCAAGATAATTGAATCTGACTTTGGCTGGTAGCGTTAGCTGTCAGTCCAGAAGGAATGGAAGGTGCTGTGGTATCCAGCAGAGTCTGGGTTGAGAGTACATTGTTGGACGAAAGTCCAAGATTTAGAGCTGCATCGCGAGATCTTACTCTATAGTTATATTGGGTGCCAGCCGACAGTCCGGACAGAGTAGCCGAGTGAGAAGTTACAAGGGAAGAATTTAAGACGGTTTGACTTCCATAAGAAGTAGTTAAACCATATTCTACCTGGGTATCTGCCGGTTCGTTGGTAGTCCAACTAATAGTAACGCTAGAGGTTGTTATATTTGAAAGCGCAATCAACGAGATAGTAGGCGGAGTGGTGTCAGGCGGAGCTTGAGTGGTAGCACTTACGGCAACGGAATAAGAAGAGAGGTTGCCCGCTGCATCGACAGCTCTTACCCTGTACCTATATATGGTACTTGCAGAGAGACCTCTATCTGAATATGAATTAGTGGAAGGAGTGGCGATTTGTATATAAGAAGTGCAAGTGGTTGATCCTTGGCATCTCTCCACTCTGTAGCCGGTTACTCCTACGTTATCTGTAGACGCAGTCCAGGAGAGATTCACTTGAGATGAGGAGATGACGGTTGCGGTTAATCCCGAAGGGACAGAAGGAGCCGTGGTGTCTGTAGTGGTGAAAGTCTGGTTGGAAGACTGGGCCAGGTTGCCTGCCGCATCTCTTGATTTAACTCTGTAATGATATGTAGTAGCCGAAGAGAGTCCAGACAAAGTTGCCGAGTGGCTGGTCACAAGCGATGTGTTAAGGACTGTCTGCAATCCATAAGAAGTAGAGGGACCGTATTCTACTTGAGTGTCTGCCGGTTCGTTGGTAGTCCAGGTAATAGTAGCTCCAGATTGGGTTATGCTACCGGCTGATATTGAAGAAATTATAGGAGGAGTGATATCCAAAGCAATACCGCTATAAGAACCACTACCGACAGAGGCCAGAAGATCACCTCCAAGCCCGGCAACATTGGTATCGGTACTATTCCCCAAAGTGAAGTCAAAAGTGACATTAGCAGTGCCGCTAGAGACCGCGCGGAAAGTGACAGTGGCCAAAGTACCCGAGCCGCTAAAAGTAGAACCGGGATTTGCAAGCTGGGAAAATTGTACGGAACCACCAGTGTTGTCAACTGTGTTTATGACGGTAACTGGCATGAGCGAACCAGGAGCAATTTGCACTCCAGCAGTGCCAGCATCAGTATCAACTATCTGCAAGATAGACGGATTGAATCTTAGGCGATTTATATCCACCCCATAGGCAGATTGCCCTCCAGTATTAAGCGTAATATTTACAGTAAAGGTATTATTGACATTGGCTGATGCGGTAGATGGCGAAAGAGCAATGGTAGCTACAGGGCTTACTACTTGGGCAAGCTGGGTACTCGGCGGCAAACCACTAATAGCGGCTTGCAGAGCCATGATTGTTGCTGTCAGAGCAGAAATTATTTGTTGAAATTCGGTCATGTTTGCATATTATAAATTATTTTACAAACTCCAATTCTGCACCATAATAACGTAATCCAATGAGTTAACTATGCCATCACGATTGAGGTCGTAAGTGGAATTATTTGTGTTCCAAGCGGAAGTCATGAGGGAGAAGTCTATGGAGTTTACTAATCCGTCTCCGTTGAAGTCGCCAACAATGGGAGCGGAATATATTTCTAGAAAATCCTCAACACTCCAGCCATCTGGTGCGTTGTCGTAGTTAATATTCCACCAGAAGTAGTTGTCGGCATAGGTAGGGCCTCCTATGACAGTGCCAAGGGAGCCGTCTACCTGCGCTCCAAGGAGAGTGCCTGATAATGAGGCCGAGGAGCGGACATTGACGGGGCCGTTCGCGAC
>Ga0155883_121_pt2 | contig 1271 bp, 3 predicted proteins | sample RifCSPlowO2_01_FD_107537 | JGI IMG/M metagenome (GOLD analysis project Ga0155883, IMG submission 107537) | Candidatus Zambryskibacteria bacterium RIFCSPLOWO2_01_FULL_47_33
GTGGTCACGGAGACCAGGGAGGATTGTCCCGATACATTCCCTGCGGCGTCGTAGGCAGAGACGGTGTATGAATATGCGGTTGATGCGGCAAGGCCGGTGTCGGAGTATGTGGTGCCGCTTGTTACCGTTCCGATTTGTGTTCCTCCTCTGTATATCCTGTATCCCGTGACTCCTACGTTATCAGTAGATGCGGTCCAGGAGAGCGCGACTGATGTTTGCGTGATGTTCGAAGCAGAGAGATTTGTTGGGATGGAAGGCGGAGTGGTATCCGGTGCCGCAGTCACGGTGACTGTCACTGATTGCGTCGCTGTTCCCCCGGTGCCGGTGCAGGCGAGGGTATATGTGGTGGTAACTGTTGGAGAAACAGATTGAGTTCCTGATATTGCTTTTGCACCTGTCCATCCCCCACTTGCAGTACAGCTCGTAGCATTGGTAGAAGACCAGGTGAGAGTTGAAGCAGAGCCGGAGGTGATAGAGGTGGGGGTAGCGGAGAGAGTGACTGTGGGGGCAGGTGAGACATTGGAAACTGTTACGGCGACTGCGGATGAGGTGGTTTGATTGCCTGCTGCATCCCGAGCTGTTGCGGTTAAGACATGCGAGGCATTTGTGGCAGTAGTAGTATCCCAGGTGATTGTATATGGGGAGACAATGTCTTCGTTTGCGAGATTCACTCCATCAAGTTTGAATTGCACTCCCACGACACCAACATTGTCTGATGCGGTGGCAGAAACCATAACACTCGTGTCAGAGACTGTAGCGCCATTAGCTGGTGCAGTGAGAGAGACTATGGGAGCGATTGTATCAGCGGTTGAAGTGAAGGTAGCCGTTACTGTGGTATTTCCCGTTACGGCGACGGTGCAGGTCAGACTGGTAGCGCAGCCACTTGAAATGGCGCTTGCGGGTGAGACAACCCAGCTCGTGAAGGCCGAATTAGTTCCGGCTGTCGCCGAAAGAGTCAACGCTGCCCCGCTTGTAAGGGTAGCCGAACAGGTACTACCACAGTTGATGGCGCCGCCCGAAACAGTGCCTGCGCCGGTCCCCGTCTTTTGAACAGTAAGCGTGTAAGTCACAGGGGCGGTGTAGTTGATGAGATAATCTTCGACTGACCATCCATCAGGAGCAGAATCGAAGTTTACATTCCACCAGAAGAAGCCATCAGCGTAGGTGGGACCTCCAATGACAGTGCCAAGGGAGCCGTCTACCTGCGCTCCAAGGAGAGTGCCTGATAATGAGGCCGAGGAGCGGACATTGACGGGGCCGTTCGCGACTTC